>Ga0306864_1000636_pt1 | contig 15726 bp, 9 predicted proteins | sample AntRauTorckE5430_FD_190448 | JGI IMG/M metagenome (GOLD analysis project Ga0306864, IMG submission 190448) | Saline lake microbial communities from Rauer Islands, Antarctica - Metagenome Torckler E5 #430 (v2) (version 2) | ecosystem: Environmental > Aquatic > Non-marine Saline and Alkaline >...
GGTAATATCAGGGCCTGCGATGAATTGAGGATAATCAGGGTTGTGCGAGGTTGTGCGCCAGATCTGGCCAGATAAAGATGGGCCTTTCTAAATTTCTCCACTATTGTCAAGCACAACTATTTACTTTTGATCTTCGTCGAGACAGGTAGAGTGGCGCTTCAAAAAGTGAGAAAGGGAAGCAACCGTAGAGGATTGGTAGATACGGTAGATACAATCCGATGGCTATTTATACCTTCGTAGCTATTTATCAGGAGAGACGCGCACCACCCAGAACCCAGAACAGCAACGACAAGAAGCGAAAGCACTAAATCTTAATTCAAAATGGAAGTAACCAATTTCAATAGTGACATCAATCAAGATGACATAGAAATCAAAGTTTCTCATGAAAATGATGCTGAGATCAGGCACTTCACGGAATTGCGTGTTGATATAATGGTCAAGAACGAAGAAGCTGGCCATATCAACGCAGTTCTCATTGACAGGTCTGACATCCCCTACGGATACTTTCTCTCTGAAATGGATGATTACTCTGCAGATACACAGTGGCTATCTGTTGTACTGTTTGAACCGAAAGCTGGTCGAACAAGGCTAAAGTCTCTCATAGAACACGACGATTCAACCAGGCCTTTCATGTATATCAAGACTATGGAAGTACATCCTGAATTTAGACATGATGGTCATGAAGGGTCTTCATCTTATTCAAATGTCGGAACGTTTGCCTTGAGAAAGTTGATGCACCATCCATTTTTAAGCGACGTCGCTACTGCAATATACGTGGCGGATGGATGTGAAGCCATGTCAAGGGCAGAACGAGAGGATTGCGACCAGGACAGCACTTCTTTGTACCCCACTGACGAGGAAAAGGCTCAACTTGAAGCAAGGAGGTCACGCGTTCAACAGCTTTGTAGAAAAGATGCTAATCAATTTTTACGTAATGGCTTTTTTCAAGATAAAGCCTATGCAACGAGTAGTGATGTACAATCAAACATTCTCGTTGCATCAGACTATCATTGGACAAAACCCATCATGTCACAAAGTGCTGCAGAACAAATTACATTTCACGGCCCGTCACCAGAATCCAAAGGCCCAGCAGAAGATTCTATTGATGCAAAGTTGCTGAAAGTTGTCAAGGAACATGCGTCTGAGACCATGACCAATACTAATTCCATATGGAATGTAGTCAGGAACCTCATCACACAAGGTGCATCTGTCACTCAATCGCGTGCCTTCCATACTGCTGTGGCAGTCAATGATTTGAACATGGTAACATTTTTACTCGGATTTGATCCAAAGGCCATTGACGCATGTGATGATTCTGGTAACACTCCCCTCATGGTTGCTGCTACAATAGCAGCTGGACTGAATGCTGAAACAAATCAAATGATTGAGTTCTTACTTGCGAAGGGGGCAAGTAAAGATAAATGTGATAGTTCTGGAATGACAGCCTATGGCAAATACTTACATCAGTGGATGGAATTTCAACTTATGACTTCTACCATGATGGGTGGACCCCCTCCTTCCTCATCTTCTCGCCCGAGTCGTCCAGCTGAGATTAGACTTATACGAATTCTGGTTCCAGACTCTGGGCCTACAGATGCTGACATGCCTGGTTTTGAAGAGGCTAACAGTGGGTTTGTTGTATACGAAAGTGATGATGATAATGACGATTCTAATGACGATGGTGATTATTGATGATGATAAATATTGTGAATAAGATTCAATTCCAAAACAAAGAGTTGCACTATGCAGAGACGTTGAAATGTGAAGCATTTTCATAAACCCAAGCAAAAATATATTGGTAAATTGTTAAGGACAACAAATAGAGAGAGAGAGAGATCACGCCGTTAGAAACAACTTCATAGCTTTGTTTCTACAAATAACATTTGAAGTACATAATCACTCTTTTTCTGTTCCAGCCATATTGATGCGCGATATGTTGTTAGGTAAATTAAGGCTACACGTAACTCAAGGTCCTTCATATTTGGAATTCGGAACCCCTGTGACCTGTAGCCGCATCACTTTTTCCATAATATGAAGATGAAAGAAAAATCTTTCATCTTTCATCTTTCATTAGGTCTGATCTTCGTTCGAGCAAAGATGAAAGAACTGATGAAGGCTTCACAAACCCTGATTAAAAGTGAGTTGAAAATGAAACAAAATGTTTTAAATATACATATTTATACAAGCCCCTTGAGTAGATAGATGCTCCACAGTCCCTATCACAGCCTACCTAATACTTTAAGATGCATACATAGGCGCTTTTCTTTTTTAGTCTTAATTGATACGACGAGGTGGACTCCAATCAAACCCAATACCATCCAACATGGCAATACGACCCGGTGTCATATGACACATTTGTTTCTTAACATCATCCGGCATCCTAATATTATTAACATGATCAAGTTTCTTGTTATATATACGATACTGCCCCCGCTACTTGAAGACCCAATATGCCAGCGGTTGATTCAATGGATATGTCGATGGGACATTGCAATGCCTATCCTGTCACTGTCTAAATATCTATGAAGAATCAACGCTCCATTTTGTGACTTGGTCGTTGATGTTGCATATCCTGGCAGATGTAACATGAACCGTCAATATGGCAATATCAGGGCCTGCGATGAATTGGGGATAATCAGGGTTGTGCGCCAGATGGGCCTTTCTAAATTTCTCCGCTTTCTCTCCTGGTTCCACGATTTTACACCGTCCATTGAGAGTTATGGAATGCACACCGTCGCTTGCATCTCCAAGCTGTGGAAAGTCGTGCACCAGAAGCGCCACACCATTTTGCATTTGGAGCATATCGTACTTTTTTGTTTTCCGCTGTGTTGAGAGAATGACAATTTCCCCATCATCTTCGTCCTTGAGGTATGTGAACCTCATCAGACATAAATGAGATGAATCCCCATCGACGGTAGACATGTAAGCAAGGCGACAGGTCAATAACATATTTCGAATAGTTGGAGGGAAGGGAGGGCGAAGAAAACTGCCTAACTTGCTTGTTGATGTTGTTTTTGTTTCTTTCTCTTTAGTGAGCTTTGGTTTCAACATAACGTATAGAATTGGCACCGCGAACAAGCACATAGATAGTGCATTGGTATTCATTGGGGATGTCATTTTGTCAACTGAACAATGAGATGAGACTACGCGGTATGATTGCTAATTGTTATGAGGAATGTAGGAGGTGGCCAGATCATGCAGTAATACATGCAGGTAGGTGCTGACGTGATATGCGCGCGACATCCTGATGACTGATGATGACATCCGACAACAGGTTGTTTGTGGTGGGTAAAATATCTTTTCCTTCCCATTAAATTCTCTTTATCCTGCTTATTTTACTCAACTAAATTTATAGATATCACGATATCACAAATCAATACATAGTCAAAAGGTATCTCTTCTTTTAACAAATGAAGGCGAGTGCACTGGAAACTATCAATATTCCAGTTGCAAGGCCGAGTTTAGTGCGCGTACCACCAGACGTATCAATCGGGATCGCTACAAACTCCATTACATAATTTCCCGCAGCTGGCTTAATCGCCAGACCTTTATAAAGCTCACGACCAGGGAAGATTCCGTTGCCGGAGTTCGGCCATTTGTAGGGAACTGCTGGTTGCGACATGGGACTGGTATTGTTTGCCATCTCACTCCATGTAATGGAAGTTGTTGTAACGTCCGATGCAGCATAAATTCGACCATTTGGGCTTTTCAACCACTCAGGGTCGCACATTGGTGCAGGCATGCACTTATTTGCCAGCCAAAGTTCAAAAGCAGCGAGAGCAATATGGGGATGACGATACTGTCCAGCTTTCTCTCCAACTGGAACGTATGGGCAGAAATCACCCCATACATCCTCAGCTGCTACCTCTTCAGAACAGTAATGTGGACCGCGGCAGCTAGAACCACATGCATCGCCTTCATTAATATATTCGAGACGGTAGTACGTGCTACTTGGCAATCCATTAATAATGATTGGAGGTTGAAATTCAATTCTATTGTCATCACCAAAGTACTTGTACACAAGCTTGTCCATAGTAGACTTGGGAATGCTGCAGCCATGGGTGTCATAATCAAACCACTCACAAACGTCGCCGGATTCACAATCTGTGTATGCATTCTTCAGAGCGGCAAGAGCTACAAATGGAGGGAAATGACCAAAACCATATTCATCGCTGTATTGGACACAATCCTTCTTGCCTTCACCGCAGCCAATTTGGACTTTGGGGCAGCTCTGAATAGGAGTACTTTCCGGAGCATTCATAGGACAATGATGAGTAGATCCATCGCCAGGCTGTCTCATGAAAGGGGCAGCAAACTCGTAATGATAGTGTGTATCAATTGGGGTAGGGTATCCTCCCAATGCAGGATCTAAACCAGCGGCGGCTTTAGTATAGTAACAAGGGTTAAACTTTCCTTCTTCGGGGGTAGGAAATTCTGTGAAGTTCTCCAAGAGTTGTCCACCAACTTTATCTAAGCGTGGACAACCATTGGCAGGCACGGCCCATGGCGGAAAGGCAATCTCAATAAGCTTAAGTCAGTCTGGTTCGTCGAAGCCAGCACTTAAACCAAGCAATGGTAAAGGGGTATTGACTTCACAGACGGATCTAACTGTAGATGTTAAGGACAAAGCAGTTAGTACAGGTAGGAGAGAGCTTGAGAAGATCATTGTATTGGTGAATTTGATAGATATGTTCAGACACTAATTGCGAATGCAGGTCTTGTAAATTATGGGGTAAACAAGATTCGAAGGAGCCAGAGTTTTGAGTTTGGCTATCGCAGATGGATCTTTTTGTAGGCAAAGATTCGGCACTAGCTACAGCACACAATGACAGTGAATGGCCTAATAAACCAGAGCCCTGGGCTCGTTTTGAGATCAGGTGCAATTAGGATTGGCGGGTGCAGCTATCATGCGTGGTTGACACAAAACAATTGAGTCATCACTTATCTAATAAAAACTAAAAACAGGATCTGCGCAATTTCTACAGTCTGTCGGTTGCTTTCCATTACTGATAAGGCCTTAAGCTCACAATCCGGGACTATTGCCTCTTTCAAATAATGACCGTCTGACGAACTGGAGCTCCGGGCTCATTTTGAGATCAGGTGCAACAAGTAGGACTGGGCGCAGCTACAGTACTTACTAAAATAGGATGAAGAATGCCTTTTAACGTTGGCTTCATGTTAATATCTATCTGAAATTCTACAAATTCAAATTTCTGAATTGTTCCCAAATCACATGTGAAATTGAACAAGGCCCATTCTTCCAAAACAACAAATTATTGGAGACAGACATATCAAGTGATAGGCCTTTCTCTTCTGTCACCCTTTGCCGCAGCAGCAACCTGCCTTTCTTATTCGGTTGCATTCTTTTTGCCCATGTTGCTGCCTCTGGAATGGGCAAGGCGATGCAAATCTTCTTTCCATTGTATGATGCGCCGTTTGCCTCGACCGCTGTTGCATTCACAGCTATTCCGCCTAAAACAAAAGAAACGTCATTTTCCATTTTACAATCTGCCCGTTCATTTACCTCACAAATTACGATTGTTTTGAATAACTCATTTGGTCTTTTGGCGTCCAGCTGCTTGGAATTTTGTATGTAACTTCCAAATTCGTATGGAATGAACATGGAAAGCTTGCCGGAAGGTTGAACGCCGAAGTATCCTTTTCGCCTGTCCTGATATCCAAGATTGTATTGCTGTACAGAGTTTGCAAGGGTCTTTGCGACTGGCCCATAATCCATGACCCAGTTTCTATTGTACAACATTGGTCCTTTGGGGAGAAGAAGGTCTATGTCTTCTGCGTCAGTGCCAGAAATAATGATTTCACTTAATTCACCTGTAATCACTGGATCGAAGGAAGATTTACAATGTATTTCGTTCATATACCAATGCTGATCTGCAGGGACTGGACTACCAAACATCAATGTACTATTTCTTGAAGCAGTGTCATATTCGAGATCAGATGATTGTGGTTGTGGTAATAAATAATGCTTGAAATTTGATTTGGACGTAGGCCCAATATTAAAAATATCTTTTGGGAGATCTTCTCGTGCCGCTAATGCAGCAGCAGCTAGAAAGTGCATTGTGAGCAAGTCCCCCATGAGCTGATGTTGTTGAAGTGATAAATTCGTCCGTGTCTTGCCAGGAGCACCAGCTGGAGCCCCAAAATCAAGCCAATCTTTAAAATTTGCCGGGGTAATCGACTCGTCAAGATCTTTGAATGGTGCCACTGCCGCCTCGATATTAATCACAATCGGATCGCCGATGACGCCAAGATCAACATATTTTTGCAATAGCTCCCTTCTTGGCACAGTGTAGGCGTATTCTCTGATGATAATCATTGGAGAATGATCCATTGCAATTGCGTTTCTCAAATAAGCCTCAAACGCAGCATTGGTATCTCCGCGATTTGTCATTTCCGGATCCCAACTCACAACATCCACGTCATGACCCAGATAATTTTTCATGCACCAACCAAAGGGAAATGATCCAATTCCGTCAATTGCTGCATTTCTTACTTCCAACTCGATGCCTAATTTACCAAAAGGTTCAATCAAATTAGATGCAACTATGGACGGAAAATTTTGATCAAAAAAGTTTCCTCTTCCAGTGACTGCTGAAGATCCCGCAAAAGATATTTTAAATGATTTTCCATTTACTTTCGCGTCCTTGATCCTTTTCGCAGTGTATAATAGTCCGCGAGGTATATCTGCACCAATTTTGACTTCATTTGTTGAACTTGGAATTGTCTCAGCAGCCGATGGAGCAAAAGTAGTAAGTCCTTTTATTAAAATTGCCCTAGCAGCATTTTCTCCTCCCCACCGGTCAGCAAAGTCTGCAATTAAGCTTTCAGCTAGGTCTAGAAATTGTGTGGACTTCACTTGGTCCTTTGAGTCTGCGATAATGCCATATATATCATAGTTGAATTCCTCTCCTAATTCAAAGGAAGGAAATATTGTCGACTTGACATCCTCCTCTTGTTGCTCTTCTTGCTGCACAGCATAATATCCTTCTTCCCCACCAGCGTTATCAGCATTTTGAGATCTACCCATTGAATCATTACTTGAGAGAACGATATCGCTCATATTGAAAATACTGTAGATGGCAATGCATGTGATGGCAAGGACTCCCGCAGTTTTTGCTACTAATTGTGAAAAGGGTTCATTTTTGCGTCTGTCTCCTTTGTATCTTTTGTAGCCGTGATCGTCAGGAGCTAGATGCTCTGTTTTCTTCTTTGATCGTCTACGCCTGGTCTGATTTGAAGACATGATGTTGATGGGGGTGTATGATGTTGGATACTATCATCTACCTATCATACATCATACATCATACATACTTAGATATCATTGAGTACCATTTTCCATTTTACATTTTATGCGATTTGAGATGTATCCGTTGACCCCCCCCCCTGGTAAGATAGGGTGAAATATTATAGCGGAACATTAATAATTGACAACAAGAGATAACGGTTATTTCATTCGTAACTTTTTGTAGATGATGCAGGATGATGATGATGATGATTCATATATGCGTTTTTGAAAGAACAAACCTAATAATATCAGTAGTGTAAATACTAGTTGTATACAATAACATTAAATGTGTGTTACCAAATTACTACAATAACATTAAAGGTATGTTACTAAATACGGCGAGTACAGCAGTATTAACACTTGGTAGGGTGTGGTAATTTATTCTTTGTATTCTTCGTCATCATCACAGTCGTTCCCAATAGAAACATCGTCTATTTGTGACGAGGAGGAGATGACCCCATGGACGAAGCATCATTATTATGAGTGAGAGACTTTGGCACAATTCCCTGCCAATCGTCTGCTTCAATCAATCCCTTAAGGATTGCATTACGCTCGTCATCAATGGAATGCGAATGTCCGGATTCCATTGATTTGCTGGTGTTAGACCATCCTTCGTGGATGTTATTGTCGCTGTCTCCATGCGAAGACACAGAATTTCTATTCACCGGTTTTTCTTCCAAATCAATTTTGTTCCTCTGAAATAAATAATTTGTCTGGGATTCCAGTGCTGTCCAATTTCCAGTCTCAATCGCTATGTCTAATTCGTCGTGGAGAGAATTGGTGCTTTTTCGCGAAATCGTTTCATCGTCGCTCGTGTCCTTTCCTTCCTCTTCCTGGCGCATAGCTAATTCTGCAGCTCCTAGTCCAAAATCTTCTCCAAATACTTTCATTTCAGCAGGCATATCATCCCCCATCTTTGGCTTTAAGCTCGAATATGGTGCGAATATGCCACTCCCTGGACTTCCCACACTCCAGGATGACACAGAAGAATCTTCTTGTAGAGCAAGGGATTTGGCAACGGTCTTATCTACATTGACTTTTTTCCGAATGCCCGTGAGTCTTCCTTTCCATCCTCTCTTTTTAGGCTTTCTGAGCATCGGGCTTGTATCACCATCCGTGGTATCTGATTCAGAAACGTTCCTAGGATTCTTCATTGTTGGTTGAAATGCTGATAATCCTACTTCCTCATCCACATCTCTGTGGCGATCAGGGGTGGGCGCGCCAGATAGTGATGAAATAGCATCTGATTCTGTTGCGCCAAATCAATAATGTTAAAAATGAACAAGAATAACTGGTAAACATTAATGCAATCAAAAAGAACTTACGGGCAGATGAATTCAATTCCTCAGAGTCGTTTTTCGCAGTGGCCTTGGCTGCAGGCGATGATTGCCAAGGACCGGCAATAAAATCAAGAACTGATCTCTTTGTACCATCCAGCGAGCCACTAACCTTCTTGAAACTAATTTCACTGGCCATCTCAGACAACATTGAAGATGAGGCATTGCTGGTTGCTTCGTTAAATGCAGCTGCAGTGGTCCCAACAGCATTCCAATCGCCATCTATAATCAATCGATCAATCGTAGCTGCTCTCTCTGAATCTTCCTTGTTGAGACTATATCTACCCTTCGCATCGCTGAAATTACTTGTATTGATGGATGCCATTGTGCTAGCTTCGTCGTCTGTACTCAAGTACCCTGCGATCGCTGATACTGCCGCCCAGTTTCCCACTGACACTGCTGCGCCCAATTTTTTCATACACATTTCTGCCTCTTGATCACTTTCTGAATAGTTAGAATCGATATCACTGGAAGCGCTCGTAATAGCTGGTACTGCTTCTCCAGTATTGAGGTCAAGTTGTAAGGCACGGGAACTCCCTTTGGGTGCGTCTCGACTGGAAGGGACTACAGTAATTTCTGGTTCCAAGTCCAAATTATAAGATGCATCACTTGATTGTGACTCTGAGTTCACTTCGTCGCGATTGCTAACCGATCTACTACGTGCAAGGGCAAATAAAGCAACTGCGACCACAAAGACAGCAGCAGCTGTGGCAATACCTGCCGTTTCTCCATCTGAAATCCGATTTCTTTTACTTGCACCAAGCTCTTCATTTGTGGAGAGCAACTCCCCATCTCCAACATACTCAATTTCCTTCAATGGCTTGATATCCATGAGTTCAAGAAACAGATTGTTGCCCTCCATCGAATTCCTGATGGGTGTACTCACACTCGCTGCGACTGCATCGACACTATAAGCATCAGCATTTGCGTATACAATGACCTTCGTCACAATTCTCACACAGGAGATAGATTCAGTGAACGATTTTGGACAAGAGTTTTCATCCTTCATATTTGTGTGAGTAATGGACGAAAGTTCAGCATCACCATTGCGAAATCCGATCAATTTCCTCAGACCGTTCCGCGTGATATCATCCAATGCTAGGATTTCACGGATAGTCTCACGCAAGTTAATCATGATGGTGAGATCATTTGGGTCACCGTCAAGACTACTTGCAGTTATTTCCGCATCATTCAATCCTATGATGTAAGTAAATTGTACATCAAATGAGACGACTTGAGTGGGACTTGCAGTTGGCGATTGTGATTTTGTGGGTGATTCTGTAGGGGGAATACTTGGGGACGATAATAGTCTAGTGGTGGGCGCATCCGTTCCCCCGTGATAATCCTGTCCAAATTCCCAAAACAGTGCGCACAATCCCTTCACATTGTCTTGCAATTGGAGCATATCTTGATTGGGTTTGATGACGTATCCGTACTGTTTCTTTTCTTGAGCTAGCAATTCGTTAAGACACTGCTGTAACTCTTGCTGACCAAACCTTAGTGGACAATTGAAGCGCACAAATGCGAGCTGCAGCCTATGATCAAGGGCCTGGAAGGGAATGGTATTGCCTTCCGGGCAGATTCCAGCATCGATGCAGACACTTGTAAAGAAGTTTGCTGCGTCTACTTGTGAAATGAGTTTATCTTCAATGACGGGTTGAGAGAGGAGGTTATCAATGCATGAATTGATAAATGTGGTTCGGGGTTTAGATAGCTCCACGTTCTTTGATCCAAGCAGCTTAATTTCATCTTCGTATTTGCTAATTTCATCCATGGTGAATTGTGTTCCATTGGGATCCGTAACACTCATGACTTGTTTGAGGCGACGATGATTCCGATGTTGGTGTGGACTATTGATATTGACATCACTCCTGGATTCCAAATCATACAATTCACTGAACCTTGAATTTGATTCAAGGATTGCTTTTGGATCTCGATAGTTGTTGTGGTCGTGTGTTGAAGATGCAAATGCCAGGATAGGAGCAGCGGCTGACAGTACCAACAATAGTCCAATAAACGAAGGGAATGAGGAGAATCTCATCATAGTTTATTCCAGGTGCTTGATCGAATAAATCACAGGGTTGTTTGCAAATCCTTAGTAAGTCAAGGGTTCGATTGTCTGGGTCGCATGCACTGGGGCTTTTCCAATGATATACTCACTATTGATGTTGTTGTAGATGATTGACGATGCTGTTCTGAATATGTGACACTGTTTTGGAATGCTGGTCTTGTGTATTTCCTTTCGGAGCAATTCCAGGCAATTCTGACTCCCCTAAGAATAAAATTATATATTTTACTACAGCCTATCTGGGATTAAACAGTGTCAACTTCCTCTCACGAATTAGTTACACGTGTACTCGCATCTACTCGCATGCTATCGTAAATCCTCAAGGCGGTGGTGTCGTTCATCGCTCATCGCCCGATCATCGCTTTCCAGAGCAATGCATTATGATGCATTATTGTGGATATTTTTACTTGACGATAATAGAAAAGATGCCTTTCATCCATATTTAGTCTTTGATCGTATTTAGAGTATTATACAACTGCGCTTGAGGACTTGATGGAAAGTTATCTTTTATCCTTCCATGCACAGAAATGCCCTCCTTACTTCCTCTTGAGCCTCACCAGCATTATGATACATCATCATAGCAATCTTCTTCATTTCCTCTAAATGGTTTGAATCCTACTACTTCGTAGCTAGAATAGGAAGACAAAATATGATAAGTCCAGCACTGGGTTCATCATCAGCAAGAAATAAAGACCTTGGACAGACTCCAATAGAATTACCAAACATACCAAATCCACTCCGTTTCGGATCCTAACCAACTGCTGTGGGGTTGATTGAACGAAGAGGACATGATTAGCAGAGAGACTGTAGTAATATGCTAGCGGTCATGAAAGGAATAGGTTTTATTCTTTTAAACATAATATGCCAACGTGATAAGAAACAAATTTGATTCTTATCTTAAAATCAGGGTTTGCATATGAAAGTTGAAGATGAAAGAATCTTTCAATATGAAAGCTTGCCTCTTTCATTCACTTTCATAGACTGGATTAGAATGATGCCGATTCTTCTGAGTGGTTCAGCGCAGCTGTCGCAGTGGGAGGATCACGGACATGGAATGTCCCACGCCAATCAAACAGTGCAAGTTCATACTTTCTTTTCCTTCATCATCTTGCGTAGTGTTAGCACATGTGGTGAGCATTAGTAACTCTTCTTCACCCCGCAGTTTATCCAATGAACCAAGCACAATATCACCATCATTGGTTCTAGTAGTACCTTCCAACACGGCTCTATTCGTTAGCCTGTCAACATCTAGGTAACCCACACCATCTTGCATCCAAAGCAAGAGGTGCATATAAATGATGTAATAGCGATTGAAAAAAATTGTGTTCATAAAATGTGTAATCTTAAACCGTATTTAGTATTCATTCTCATACAGGTCTCTTTCCATCAGCCACGCAAAGTGTCAAAAACTTGCTTGCAGATAGGGCATGTTATCCTACCGAAATGGCAACGCGAGGCGTATTCATTAAAACAATTAAGATGCATCACATGCCCGCACTTCATACCACGCAGAGGTTCTGTAGATTCGAACATGGATTCATTACATATCGAGCAGTTGTCCTGTAATCTCTGCGTGATGCATACATGAGTATCATATTCTTCCATATCAATGCATGCATTACATCGCATGCAATGACGAAAGTCAATGCCAAGTCCTTCTCCTTTTCTGCATACATTGCAATATGGACAATGGTAAATCTTCTTATTCTCGTCGTCATCATACAGGTTGCAAATGGTGCATATATACTTCGCAAACGGAGCCCCATCTGAATCACAATCTGCATTCACGCATTTTGACCCAGCGGGTTGCACGGAACCGCACTTCATGCATAAGATCTCTTTCACAGCGTGGCGATCAAGGACAGGAAGTGAATCGTATGGATATGCATGTTGCAATCTTTCTTCATCGCAGCATAGACGACATGTGACGAGCTTCCCAGTACTTGGATGCCGTAGCTTGCAAGAGCGGGAATAGTGGTCGCATCCAAGTACCATTCTGTGTTTCGTCTCAGAATAGTGAAATGTAGGGACGAGCTCCATTTGAGTAAATTCAGGAACGTCGTTTGACGGTTCCGAACTAACTTTCTTTGCTTCCATACTAGAAACAGGTGTGTGTTAGATACTGCATCAATATTTTATATAATTGTAACTGTTGTGGTGATTGCAGACTTTGTATAACGGATCTTACCTGTTCCAAACACAGCTTATCTTTCCATGTTTCTTGGTGTAGTATCTTGACGGATTGCGCATCTTGACATTAATACTATGGTTTTGAAAACGAGCTTGTCTTCTCACAATTAAAAGAACAATCAAGATTAAGGATAGAAATGAGTAAAATGTGAAATCCAACTGTAGCAGTAGTGAACAATACTGTATAAACAATACAAATCTACTCACTTTGCATTCATCTCGCTACCGCCGCCCCCCATAGAACTATTCGTCCTCTTTCGACCTACAGAAACACTTTTATCTGACCCTGAGTCTTCACCATTGGCTGATGACTTTGTTTTGGAAGCAGAACTTGCACTACTTTGCGAGGCTTCATCGTCATCGTCTTCGACGACAGAACTAGAATCCCATCCTCCCATAGTCAACCATTTTTCAAAGAATGTCCCACCCATGGCCTTCTTCAAACACTTCACCATATCCTCCCTTTCATCCGCTGGTAAACTGCACACAGCCAAATTCAAGATCTTTCCCATCATCTCAGCACTCCTCTTGCCCATAATCTGCCCCACAAGAGTTGAAATCTCATCATTCGTCAAATGCATCTTGATCATCGGAAGACACTGCGTCTCTTCTTTTTCCAAATGAACTTCTAGATGCTGCGTCAATCCATCCGTCTGCTCTTTCAAGACAAGAATCACTTTTTTGATAATGGAAACTGCCGCGGGTTGAGGATTCGCATGATAGTACCGAAAGGAACCGTTTAATCTTCTCAGTGTCGCATTGATCTGTTTGAACAGTGCTTCTTCGGTAGCATGATCTTCTTCATACGATTCTTGTTCGAGATTTGACTCGCAACCGCATTTTTTGCTGCTGCTTGTTGTTCCGCCGGGGGATGGGTCACTCCTCTTTGTGGATTCTATTTTCTTTTTGAGTGCCGGCCAGATGAATTCATCTTCGGCGCCGGAGTGAGCTTGGAAGACAGACCAGATGAGGTGAAATCTTGAGGCGACGCTGGTGGATAAATCGCTAGCTTTCTGCATGTCAAAGATGGGCATTGGTGTGAGCCTAGAAATCGGTGCAGTCGCAGTCGTGGATATCTTTATATCATTGTCACTCCCTTTCAAAGAGGATATAGAAGGGGAGTCATCGCTGCCCTGGTCAGCAAGTGTTGATTTCTTTGTTGCTTTCGGTTCGGGATAATCATCTTGAATGGCGGAAGCGGTGTATACTAAGGAATCGACATCTAGCTGGATTTTATGAAGGGCACCACGAAGACAATCGTGCAGATGAATGATTTCCACTAGGGCGCATTCGGCAAATAGGCGCTTTGTGGATAGATCCGAAAAGGCTCTGGCTCGCGGTTCAATACCGGATTCGCGATCAGGTAGGAACGCTGATTCCTTTCCAAGTGATTTCGTTTCCATTGGGATATCTTGATGAATGCAATGAATAGACTTTGTTGTTGCAGTTTCGTCCAAAAGGGCAGAAAAGAGTATTTTATGATTTAGTGAGATGTGTCAGTTGACCGTGCATTTTTTCTAGAGAATTCATGTGGAGAATCACTGGCGTGGGTGGGTGGACATTGCTGGAATTAATTCATAATGTTCCTAACCTATGATACAATATATGAGTAAAGTAGTACAAACTTGGAATAAATACGATTGTTTTTATCTAATACTAGGCTATTATCAGCTATTATGCCTTATTATTTGGATTGTTCCGCCGCAAAAGTGGGAAGCGGGAAATATCTTGTAAGTTGGTGATATTAGGAAGAAGACACACGCGTTCAAAAGAATATGTGCCTTCATAAACCCATGTGTGGCGCGTGTTTTATCTGATTACAGTATCCAGAAGGCATCGAAGGTGCTTCAGCTCGTCCAATGTACTCCAATATATCATCTGCAATAGTTTTGGGGTCATGCATGATGATGAGAAGCAGTTGAAGTTGTTTATTTGGTCATCAAACTTAATGGAATTGTTCTTATGTGCTCGTTTTGTCCGAAACGAGGAAGGGGGAGATTGCAGAGTTACGTCTATTTCTTGTGAACGCGATGCTGTTTCTTCGAGTCAATGATTAAATACAAGCACCCAACACCAGCTGAAGGACTGTATTGTTTATGAAAAATCTCACGCGAATCCATACACAAAGTGTATGATGCGTTGAGCGTTGAATGTGCAATCCGTGAATACTAAAATATCTTGCCATCTATCTCTAGCTACCATACTAGCTGCTACTACAGCTCTCTAGTAGCTAGAGAGAGAGGGCGCCACTTTAAAATTACAGTTCTTCTCGTTTTGAGAAAGGTGTCTGAATACAAATTTTCAACCCACCAGATCGCTTGAGTGCCTGCTGCAGGTCGTCGGGATGAACCTCAATTAATTATTTTGATTTGTACGCGGGCAAACCTAGTACTAGAAGCGATCAGTGCCATAAGAAAAAAATCATCGAACAGCATAACTTCAACTATTAGACTGACATTGCTTAGTTTTCTTAGCTAGAGTACAAGAGTATGAGGGTACTGTGTGTCCTCCTTGTCTCATGTGCTTGGTTCTCCATCTTTGTTGTCTTCCATTACTATGATGCTGTTTGCTAGCTAATTTTACAATTATTGTCTGTGAATTTGCTTTTAAGTGTCAAAAAAATATTCGTATTGGAGATAGGCACACAACAACAGTAGTAGTCATGCGCAGGTAGCAGGGCGCACGAAGGTATGATGGTAGTTGGAAGTTTCGGAGAAGAGACGGGAAGGAGAGAAGGAGAATGAGCGGTGAGACTCCTCTTGGTGAGTCTCATCGCGCGGGAATCATGCAATTTCAGACCAAAATTACAGGAATTGAGAAAAGAT
>Ga0306864_1000638_pt1 | contig 15723 bp, 7 predicted proteins | sample AntRauTorckE5430_FD_190448 | JGI IMG/M metagenome (GOLD analysis project Ga0306864, IMG submission 190448) | Saline lake microbial communities from Rauer Islands, Antarctica - Metagenome Torckler E5 #430 (v2) (version 2) | ecosystem: Environmental > Aquatic > Non-marine Saline and Alkaline >...
TGATTATATAATTGATGGTCACGGGTCATCAGATAACTGATGGTCACGAATTATCAATATGTTGTTATGATGGTATATGAGCCCTAATGCACTAAGGCCATTTATGGAAACTCCATATTCCAACACAGATGGTGATAATGCAAGATCAAGGCGAATGGTGAAGTCTCCTGCTGTAGTGCTGAACCGGATTCTATGAATTTCCTGTGGGCATATTGCAGGAGGAAAATCTCCACTCCCTGAGATTCCCCCTTCTTCGTCCGCATTGCTTTTGTAGTCATCCAAAAAATTGTATAGATTGCCTGCTGGACGTTTACATCTTTCATTGTTCATTAAAAGAGAAAGATGACGGGTCGCATATGGTTGAAGAAATGATTCCACTGCTCCTGAGAGGATGGCGGCGCATGCGCACAGAAACTTAGCTGAAAACATGATGCAGTTTCCTGTTTCTTCCACGGATCTCTATTCTGATGTCGATTAGATAGATAGCTTGCTATTTGTTGTGGAATGCAGCAATGTTTTAACGCTTTGACAAATTGAACATTGAACATTGACACAAAACCAATAACACGACATTGCGAGAGAAATAAGAAGAGCGTCAAAATCTAAAATAGTGGGAAACAAATAACAAAAAATGAGAGGATCTTTCCCCAACAACAACCGGCAATCGGCAATCGGCAATCGGCAACCGTTTACCCTTGGTTAGTATTATTAATTAGTACATCATACACACTCTGACTGTGCCCATTGGTGATCTCATAACCCAACGATTGCATCAGGTCTTAGTCGGACATAGCCAACAATCATCGCCATTGATCTTTCTTTTCTCAATGGATCATTCAAAAGCTTCAGCCCGGCTTTTTTTCTCTAATCAATCAGCTTCTGGTGCACCTGCATCTAATAATGATGCCTCAGGCATTACTCTTCTTTTGGCAGACAATGCAAAATTTGGATTTGCCGAAAGGTACGTTTGGGCCTCTGTATGTACCGCCATCTGTGTAGCGTAGGTTCATAGTTGTCCAGACACTAGAATTCATTTGAATGTGTGTGGGCACGAAGCATATTTCCACAACAAGTATTCCATCATCTTTCTTTGCATTCTTATATTAATTTTCATATTTATAATATTAATTACAACATTTTCATCTGGTTACCATAGAGCATGCTACCATTTCGATTTAATTGAAACGTTGACCCAGAAACCCGAGGAGTGCATTTCTACGAGCCAGAGCCATGACACCGATGTCTCTCAGTCGTCACAGAGCTTTCACTCGCAGTCGGACATTGGTGACGACCTCAATGTGGAGGGAAAGAGCGGAAAAGATTCCAGCGATGGAGATATTAATGGCAAGCCAAAGAAGACCCCTTTTCCTCGGACAGACTCAGTATCTTGTGGTATAGTTTCACTTTTAGAATGCATTCCACAAATTCCAATCAGACAGCCAAAGAAAAGAAAGCGGCTGTTGAAACGAATCAAAGCATTCAACAAGGAGGCAGAGGATGCTAGGAAACAGCATGCTGACAAGAAGGAAGACTATTGTCATCAACCAACAAAATTACCAATGAATCTGAACTTCAACACAAGAGTGGAATTTGCATATGAATTGACGCGAATGGTGTTTTGTATTGATGCATCTCCAACCCTCACTTCAACATTCGGAAATGTTGGGTACATTGATGAATCTATTTGTGCAATGGATAGGCTAGAAAAGATGGTGCGGATGTTTTTCAGGGGGCTGATTGTACCAATCACTGGGGCTGCGGTGAAGAAACGAAGCCTGAATTCGGAACAGGCAGATTCTGAAAATAGTCCATGGTGGAATCCTTCCATTACAGTTACAGTAATTGCTGTCTTTCCTCCTTCCATGAGCAGAGAAAATGAAGAAGCATTGAGTGTTTTGGTAACTGACTTTTTTGTGACTGACATGGCATCTGCAGATCAGCTTTCTGATAAAATAGTTGATTGGGCAACTATTGAAGTTGAGAGCGAAATCGCTGCAAGACTTGGGCGTCTTGGAGGGCGCCTCGATTGCTCTTCATCCTCACTGCGAGATATTATTGAAAAATGCGATGCTGCACTTTCAACGTTGCCATCCGAGGGAAGACCAGTAATTGTCCTTGCGAGTGACTGCAGAGCTGTACAATGTGATAGTATACTGGATCTAGTACGGGATAGAAACCTGAAGGATACACCGCTAAATGTGCTTGATCTCTCTGGTTCGCATTCACATAGAAGTGGCATGTGTGACATCCACGAGGGCCCAAATTACCTTACCTTTGATGCAGATGGACCTTCTTCGTTTCCTCTCATCATACCAGATGATAGCCTTCATCTGCACAACGCATGTAAAAGTACAAGAGGTTATTTTCTTGATGCGGAAAGACTTCAAGAGGCAGTCAGTACCATTGCTGGTAACGTTTCTGCCACATCTTCATTTCACCATGATGTTTACTTTTCTGTCAAGCGAAGAGTGGTGAGACCAAATGCGTTACAATGGCATACCATCTTTTCTTTGTCCCCGTGTTGTCCCATCCCCAATAAATTCTGGGGTACGATGCCACCACCTACTTACATACATAAAAGGCATAACATGATTTCGAAACCAGCAGGAAGTGGAAGAACGATGTTTTTCTCTTACTCTCTGAACCCTATTCGTGCAAAGGGTCTTTTGGTTATGAGGATCATGGATGGATACCGGCCAAGGAGGTACGGAAACAACTCTCAAGATGACGACAAGGTATCAGTTCAGTTTGTATTGAAACTGGAATTGGGAACAGTGTTGCACTATGAATTTTCATATATTGCCTCACGATTTCATAATCCGATGGTAGGCAGTGCACAAGTCAAAATATCATTGTCTGGCGATCCAAGTTTTGTGCTCAAGGTGAAGAATGAGTACATTAGCAACCAATTTAGCGCGAAAAGGTCAAGGCCATTGTCATTAAAAGAGAAAGCTTGTAGACGCATATGCCAGTTCTTGAACTGGATTCGACAGGAAGATTTGATAGAATCAAGGATCTGTCCGCTAGACTGGGAGCATAAGCTCGATGATGGATCTGAATTCTTATTGGACCTCTCCAGATTGAAACAGTATCAGCTATATCGGCACTTTCGGGTTGAAAAGTTTGAAATCATTTGTACTGGAGGAGATGCGTTTAACTTTTTGTTGGGGAGCGCTGAAAGAAGTGGTACCTTGGATGTTGAGAAACGCCTTACCGATGTAATTTCCTCTTGGTCCACTCGTACTATATTGCATGGAAAGCTCTTTCTTCGACAACTGCCCAACTCGAATGGCAATCTAACCAATTACTGTCTTGTTGAGCTTACACCTTCCGAACTACCAAGGGTATTTTCAATTCAGTTGCATTATTTTGGGCAGATTAATTCAAATGGAAGGCTGCTGTGTAAAAAATCGTTACAGGCAACAATTTCCGCCAGTGAAATGTTTTTAATTGTACCAAAATCTCTCAGTAAAAGAGTTCTGATGAATGCTACCAGAATACAAAACATTGATTTTGCATCTCGGACCTCTAATAACAAGGGCTCGTACTTGCAACAAAGCGAATCATGGGAACTCCTGCACGAGCCCGAGCTTTTACCATTAGTCGCCAAACGTCGAAGTTATTTCGACGATTTTCATGCATTAGTTCTTGATGACAAAACGACAATCTTAATAAAATTCGTGTCGGGCGAAAATAATCGATTATATCTTGTACAATATCACTTGACGATGTTGGCAGATAAAGCACTTGCTCGCATCTACATGGATATGGAGCAAGGATTGCTACAACATTCATTCTTTGCAACAAAACCAGAACCAATCTTGTTTAAAGTCATATATACGGACGTCAAAGAGAGAGATCACAAGTGTGCCCGTGCACTAAGAAGTAGGAGGAACCTGTTAACCATCTTTGACGAGATATCGCCGGCAACAGGGCTTCTTGCGATTAACCACACAGATGATGTCCAACGACTGCTTCTCTATGCTTCAAAGTCAAGTCGAAAGCTGCGATTCTTTGGCAATTCATTTGAAAAAGCAAATGCCATTCTTGAGGAGTTAACTATCAACTTTATATTGTCTGGGACTCTTGATGCTCAGGTGGCTGAAATTTTTGTCGGAGAATCCCAAACAGTTGAAAATATGAATCCAGGTAGATGGTTTCTGATCCGGTACGACTCAGATATGTTAAGCATGGCTTACTTTCCTTCTACCAAGACAGTAGAATTTGCTTCAAATGATGAGGAGAATCTGGCTTATAGAGAAATGTGCTTCTATACAGCAACGTTTGCAGATCTTTACTACTATAAAGTAGACTCGGAGAACGAGACTGAACAAAATGACAGGAATGGTATATTGCACCTGTCTAAATTCTTCGGTGAGCTGGAGGCTGCTCACAAACACCACTTCTCAACTGCGGCTTATAGAGCCCTTCGGCTTGCTGAATATGATGGCAAACTTACTGCGTCAGATTTTCGTGAGGTAATGGCATCATGTAATGAAAAAGAAGTTGTTGATTCCATCGAAATCTTGGCGCCAATCAGGAGACAGCAGATTTATGATGGAGACTCTAAGTTGGCATCATTAATAAGTAAAATGTTGAGTCCTGTACCTGGAGGTCTGCACTACTTTTACTTTACAGGAAGTGAGGAAACAGCAATAACATCATTTACTAATGGAAGCTTGCACGGCGAGGACATAGATGTGAGTGATAACGGAGATTTTTTTGGCAAGAATGATGATACCTCTTTTGATGCAGAGGGAGTGGTCGCAGATACTATTGGCCTCGCTGTGTATGAATGTGTGCCGCCACTATTCATTTTGCTGACCATTGATGGAGTGCCTGCAACACTGGGCGACATTGCAGCCATTGATGAAGTTGCGTCCTTGAGCGTTTTCCTCACCGTTTTTGATGCAGTTCTCTCTGGCGAAAAGTCACTACTTCACCAGGCTGTAACTTCAATGATTATATCCAGTTTGAATTCTTTCATTGCCGAACAGACCCTGGAACAAATCTTGTACGAAGGTAAACAAATTGATGAAGTCGATGTCGAGGCAGTGAAGGTGTGCCTGACCGAAGCCGAAAACGTAGCATCGGTCACCATACCTTTGCACTTCTACAGACCAAACACAGATACAATGATTGATGCATCCGCCATTGCTTCAAAAGAGGGTCTTCAATCTTGTTTCTTCCTTTTAGGATCGTGCCTAATGAAACAACTTGTCCTACCACTTGCAGAAGCCCCGGGTGGTGATCTTTTTGCAAAGGATATGTTTTCCGTGGGCTGGTGTTGGATCGATGTACCAGAAGCAGTCGGGCCAATTCTAGTCTATGCCTTTCATCATGATGGGATTGCTGCTGCGGAGAGAGTCGCGGAAAAAGCTCTTGCAGTCGTAAATGATGAATGCCGGCGTGTAAACCAAATCCTTCTTCTCGAGACTATGCAGAAGTCGAGAGCTGCCAGTGATTTTCTTATATCACCAGATACTACAGCCTTAAAGAAGAAAGACGCAACAAATGATTCGTATCAAGATGAAAGCTATAGATTTGCACTAGATCTACCTTCAGGATATTTTCAATGCGATACATCACACAAGGCGTTCTATGAACTGAATCGCCGTTGTTCGCCTTCAAAAGCTTTACATGACCTTGAGTACAGTGTTCTCAAAAGTTTTGCCGTATCGAATAGGAGAGGTGTATTTGTTTATAAAGACGAAGAAGAGAACATTTTCTATATGAAATTCGAACCCCGTGAAGGGAGCGAAATATGCTCTGATTACGGTATTGCATTCTTCGTCTACGGTATACACCCTGCAGGAGAATCCATCACCAAACAGCTTGATCGACTGATAAAAATGAAACTCATGACATTGTGTGTTGAAACTATTTCTACAGACCTGACCAAGAGTCAGCAGTTTGATCTTCCCCAACCAGATGTAGATTTTGTCAAATCATTTGAGGATGCTTGGCGTACTCTGGGTAATGATCACTTCCCTGCTATCAAAGAGGAGTTTTACGAATTTCCAATCACTGTATATGATCCCATTCTTGTTCTACTTATCTTTAGACAGAATATTTCGGGTTCCACATTCTTCAACTTGTGGCAAAGAAATACTCATTCCACTGGTCGAGTCGAAAGCAAGGATGGCACATCGGAGGACGAAGGCGACGGCTACAGCAGCAGATGTGGAGCGAAATTCAATTTCGATCATCGCGATTTCTCGCTGTGTTATAATGCAACACAGTTCCAGCTAAATCCTAGATTGCAGGCCATCTCGACACTCACGAGCAAAGGCAAAGAGTTCTCACGAAAGGCTGGTACAGGAATATCGCTGATTGAGATCAAGTTATTAGACACAAACCTTGTACCTATCTATGATGCAACTGTCGGAAGAATCCCAGGACAAGAAGTTGACTCATTAAAGGTATCGGATTCACTTCACTTCCGCCGCTTATTCAAAGACACCGATGTTTGCACCGGACGATATTCTTTAAGTATTCGAATATTCAACACAACTCTGGAAGTTGAACCCATATATCGCTGGATAGGTATGTTATTCATTTATTCTTGTTTGCACCTTTAAATTATGGCATACTCATCTTGTGTTGCGAACGATAATCCTTCTTAGAGCTTACTCTGAATCAAGCCTCAGTCGCATGGTTTACAGAACGCCACCTCGAGAGAACGAGGATAGATGTATGCCGTCCGTTAATAGAGACACTACCAAATAAGCGTACACTAGAGAGTCATGCTTTGCCAATCAGCTTGTTGTGTCCAGGCTTTCCGACACTTGGTGGCATCTTGGCAGTTAACGAAAGATTGCCTCATATAGCAATCAAGAAAATCAATTATACATGGAATGCAAGAGCTACAGAACTAGCTTCGTTGACCCTGGACTGCCTAGAGCGTGGTATTCTGAGTTCGCTATACGGTGGTAAAAGAATTGACGCAAATGATGTGATCGGTCTAACTACAATGCGGGCTCATAGAGATAGAAGTCCAGGGTTGGTTCGATTAAAACAACTAGACAGTAACACGGTACAGGTTCTTAACAATGAGAACAAAATGATTTTTGACAGTCCTACAGATTCTCCACAATATATGGTAGTATATGGGTTAAGTGGAGAGACCGAAGAGTTACGGCGAAATGATTTAGACAAAGGCTCACAGTCAAAAGGCGCTCCTCCAATTTCCTCTTTTCTCTTTCAAAAAGTGTTTATTGACGACTATCTCTCAGATGCAATTCCTAGATCGTTATCAAACGCACTGAAATCGGTGATTACGAGGTAAGTGATTTGCCAAAGTCAAAATTAGTTTTTCTTCATGTACATCACCGGCTTGGACCTCAACTCACAAAATATTTGTCATGATAGAAATCCTTACGCATTTATGAGGAGGATTGCATTTATTTTAACAGTAAATCGATACGGAGTCTCAGCTTTACTTTATAATGTGAATCCTCATACGACTGAAATGTAAGTTGTATGCAATTTAGAGGCCTCTTATGCATAACTTGTATATCAACATCTCAATGCTCACTTCATCCCTATCTAGTATTTCCTCTAAGATCGAGGAGATAACAGTTAATGTTGACAAGTGGAACAGCGAAAGGTACAAAAAACAACAGATACGGCACTTTAAGCACTTGTGTGTCTCAGTAAAGCCGGACGTTTCCTTAGTACCAACTAACAACCTAAGAAATAGCCGTAGATCGCTAGCTAACACAGACATGGCACGCCAAGCTAGCATTCCTGAAGGAAGGGCTTCTAGTCCTCCAAGTAAAGAGCAGAAACAGAAGAGGAGTATTCTAATTCCTACTATTGTTGGGACTTCTGTGAAAGGCTCTGCTCAGCAGGCATTAATGCATTCAAGGCAGAGAGCAAGAGCTAACACAAAACGAGCCATTCCAACAAAACCTGTTTCTCAACGCATTCGAGAAACTTCATCTTCGAAGTCAACAACTAAAATTCAAACTTCATCTCAACATGAACACATTACAAAACCTCAAGAACCGAGAAACTATTTACCTCCATCTTTACAGAAGGAAATGATATCTCTCCAAGATTTTTTCACAAACAAGAGCCTTCGGTTAAGTCAAACAGTTGGTATTTCTCAAACAATGTTTGTCAGCTGGTTGACTAATAGCGCTGGTAAAGAAATGTCATTTCTAGCGATGGAAACTATACTTCACTATGCAACTGCTTTGAACACCACCATGTTCCCTTTGGTCGCTTCTGCGGTTGCAAATCCGATTCCATTTATCCTCTATTTTGCGGAGAAAGCATTCCTCGATTCGTCCAAAACTACAACGTTGTCTAAGAACTTTGTATGGAACAAAAATAAAGTTACTGGAGATTTAGATAGTCCTTCTTTGTACGTAATGCAAAAACTGATGTCTAGCAATCACTTCGACGCCTTCTTGATCCACGAAATCTCCGTCAAGCATCTCAAGGGAATAGGAAAGATTGGAACTTGTAGATCATGGATATTCACAAGCCAAAAAGACGTACGGAACATGAAAGCGTGGGCAAAAGGAATTAGCATTAGAGCAAGCAGTGCCTCTAGGAAGAAGTACGATGTGTTGAGACGTGAAAAAGAATCTTTAAAGATTCTCAAGGCATCACAGTTTGCTACACTTTTTCTACAACCCAAGCTTAAGATGTTTATGTTCACTCTGAATATGCTTCGAGGTATAGCAAAAGGGAACCTCGACCCTAATACTTCTACCAGCCAGCTGCTGCGAGAAACAATTGTAACATATCCAAATACTATCCAACAAAAGAGCAGTATTGGTTACTGGTACAGGTTCCTAAATCGACATGTATTATGGGATACAGACATTGTTGATAATGACTCTTTTGAGCATGTGCTCCGATCTATTCTATCGAAACCGCGTACATATGATATTGTGAATTGCACGAAAGATGACATATGTATCTCTGGATCGGTCCCATGCGACTTCAAAGATGGTAAGTTTCTTGCAGCAGAGCGTTGCTGAACAACCATGAAACATGTTTCTCATCCACTCTCGTTTTCTCCATCATTTATAGCGCACTTTTTTATTCACGCAAATTCACACCAACACGAGGATTGCATATCGTTTGAATTATATGTTCTTTGCTGCACAAGAGGCAACACTCTCGAGCGCTATATATTTGAAGATGACTCTCCTTTTGCAATAAAGCTTTCCGACCAAATACTGAATATTGCAGAAGAAACATTCTTTGGCCTCTACGAGACTGCATCTGCAGATATGAAACGGGAAAGTTTATGGGGTAAGTATGTAACCGTATTCAAGCCCAACGAGAAGAGAGGCTGCTCTACGATCTGCTCATTCGACGAGCTCAAAGATCTACAATCATTATCTTTCGTGAGGGAGCTTTGCGATCTAGATCCAAGGCTAATGGAAATTATGAACTTGCAAGAGGTAGAACTTGAGGTTCCTGATCTTGTGGACATGATTATTGGCGATGATCGCTTTCGCCATTATTACCTATTTCAAGGCCAGGATGATAAGAAAACAACCTATCTCATTTACATGGATAGGCTCAACGTTTTTGTCATGCTTGAACTGGACGAAAATGATGCTCTTGTCACGTGCCGTTTAATTGGTAGATGTGGTAGAAAGATTGACACAGATCCACTGAAAACGAGTTTTAACGAGGTCGTAGAACTGCTTGGCACTCTGGTTTTGGCCTGGATATGGGAATATGCATGAGCAGCTCCATCACCTAGCCCTATTAGTGCTAAAACCAGACATGAAACACATTTACGCTTAGGACCTATGTTTGTTAAGCATGGCTGTTTATTTTGATGAATTGTCTACTAATAGTACCAACATTGCACCTCTCTTGACTTATTAACGGTCTGCCTCTTTTCGTATGTGTGACTGGCGATGGACAACAAATAATAATGTATCGAGTGTTGGGTACATAAACTGGTATAATACAGCCGTTATGCATGAAACATTCAACCGATATTTATAGCTACAAAAGGCTTTTTCACTAAACATTTGTTATTTGTTTTGAAATTACGACTTTATTTATGACATGGACATGAACGAACATGAACAGTTTTTTTTTAATATGAAAAGAACACAGGACGGAGCAACTTACCATTGATTCTCAATTTTTATTTTGAATCTATGATCCCAGATCCTAGCCCACTGAAGTATTCACCGTTCACCTTAACCGGTCAATACTGAAGAATAAGTCTAGACGAGAAATCCTCTTCCAAAGGATTCGAAAGAAGGACTGGAGATTATCCAACACGCAGACTGCAAACGCAAACTCTCCTGCTCATCTTTTCTTCGTCGTGCTCGTGCTCGTGCTCGTTAAGGCCCTCCCTCTAAGAAGCAGCAGCACCACGCCACAGTTTTTCACCCATTTGTTAGAACTTGAAGTGCATTGGGAAGCTCATTATTGCTGAATTTTAGTCCTGGATAAATGCGTTCGGGAGAAGTTGCACGGTCGCCTATCCAGGGAAAGACTGCCAAGGGAGATATGTTCACCCCTCCTCCATACAAACCATCGAAAGGCAGACCAACGATAAGCACGAATACAGTGAGGTATTCTGAAGAGAGCGACGATGGTTCGGATGATGAGGTTGCAATGCATACACATAAGTCAGCAAAGACGCAACTAGCAACGCCAACGTTTACCTCTTCGACTTATCATCGTATTGTCCCACAACATCATTCGCGCAAAACACCTGGTGCTAATAGAATGGAACCCTTCAAGTCTGGAGCGTTTGCAGCTGTGCCAATTTTAAACGCATCAGCGGAGGTGAAATCGCAAACGGCTGGCCCGAACGGAAGTGGTACTTCCCTCATGGCATTTGGGTCAGAGGTCTCTCACGCAAGAGGCATGCCATTGCCACCGCGACATAAGAATCAACCGAGAGGAGATTACCACGCTGTCCAGACTCCTGAACAGAGAAACGTGTCAGGAACAGATGGGTACAGGAATAATGTTAATACTCCAATCGATGCCATGTTGAGAAAGAACACAAATTTGAACTTGCAAGGAAGAGGCGAGTCACCAAGTACTGAACTTTTGAGATCGAATCTCCACTTTTTAGATGAAGATGATGCAACTCCTTCTCGAGATCAGGCATCTTTGAAGAATCAAGTGATGCCCTCCATATCGCAGGCATCTTCTTTTGGGGATGAATCTCTCGGCTCAAGAAGCGAGCCGCGCAGTAAATTTAATGAGCAGGTTTCTCCCAACTCGAAAGCAACGCGGAAGTCAAGCGACGTGGGTAGTGTCCATAGCTATAATTCTGTAGCATCTGAATCTTCGAAAGCAGACGGGGTCTGTTCCTTCAGCAAAGAAATCACTTCAAGGGATGTTAAACATTTGTCACCGACTCGGGTTCAACAGCAAAATGGTGGGTTAAGAAGCAATCATGTTGCACAGAATCCCTCCTACCAGCAAACCAATGCAAGGGAAGAATATATTGATCATGACTTTCCTCGCGGTCAAGGTGACAGTGCTTACTATCCCTATAATCAGCCTGCCTTCGAGCAGCAAGCTGCACACTTTCACCCCAATGATGTGCATTTCGTGAATCAAGGACCTCAGATTCAACACATTATGCATTACTCTCCAATCACTATCCCTATTATGCATAATACTCATAATCCTAGTCCACTGACTATACCCTCATATGCAGTGGCAGGACCTATGATTTTCCCAAATAGAGAATCCCCAGTCCCATTCCATCAAGGATGGCCAGGAATGGATATGCATGGACAGCAAAACCTCTCACAATGGACAGATATGCATGGGAACACTGGTGTTGGCAGTGGATGGAATCAGCATCACCCTTCTCAGCCAGTTCAACAACCACATCCACATAGTTTTGGACATTACCCACAGCACCAGGGGGGGCACTGGGTTCCTCAGGAATACAATGACTATGGAAGTGGAACGGTACTTCAGAAACAAGTTGAACACGCTCAAGGTCCATATTTCGACAACAGCCAAAGTGGCAATCGTTTCAATTCAAATGGCCAGCACCATATACAGAAACAAGTCAATAATATTGGTCAAAGCCAATCATCATTAAAGTATCCAGTTGTATCAGACGGTGGACCTAAGGGAAAAGGTCTAAGATTAGGAAAGCAGAATAAGCAAAAAGGGTTGTCTGACTGCAGCACCAAACACATTAACAGAGATATCTCAGATCAGATGAAGGCTCAAACGTTGGGAAAATCTCAAAGAGGCAAGAAAGGTAATCGTAAAAACAGCGCTGTGGAAGGAGATGATACAAAAGAACTGACAGAAGTCGAGCAAGCAGCAGAAGAAAAGCGAGCGGAACTTATTGAGACTCCTGCGGTCCGAATTCTCATGAAGAACTTTTATCGCAAATTCAGACTTCAAGAAAAGGAGTCTCTTGAAGGCGCTGAAGAGTACGCGGAGGTATGCCTTGCTAACCCTCATTTTGAACCATCCGTACATTGGCGCATTTATCTTGAACTCGCCGACCTGTCAAAGCGCTCAAATAAATTGAACAGAGCAAGAAATTTATATTCTAAAGTCTGTACATTGCAACCGTACGCGAGCCAGGGTTGGTTGGAACGAAGCAAACTTGAGGAAAAGTGTGGCAAATTGGAATGCTGTTCGAAAATTTTGTGCGACGGGTTGAGATATTGCCCAGCGAATGAGAACTTACGAACAAGAGCAATAAAACATGAAGAAAGAATGGCATATGAATCTCACGACGGCGATTTGAGTCGTGCTAGGAAACTTCTCGAACCAACAGCAAGTATGGACATAGAAAAGGTCTGGAGAACACGCTTAGAAGGAGCTCTTATGGAAGCGAGAGGTGGCAATATCGACATCGCCCGAAGCGAACTGAAGAAACTGATGAAAAGTGTATCTTGGTACGGACCATTGTATCTAGAGGCCTTCCGACTTGAGCGGGACTGCGATCTCCCTGAGCGTGCCCTTCACATTGTGAATGACGGCCTTAAAGAAATCCCTCGCTATGGTCCATTATGGTTTGGAGCTTTTCGTATTTGTGAAGGCATAGATATCCAGAATGGCGATTTACACCTACCACGGACCTTCGACTACATTGATCGAGCTATCAAGTCTATTAGTAGAGAATTAATTTGGAAGGTTCAGATGGAAGCAGCACAGGCCCTCGAAAGAGCCGCACATATATCTATTAGCAAAGACTCAAATCAATGCCTCAGCGATCTTCTCACAGAAACCAGGAAACGCTTCACAAAAACAATTTTTTTTTGTCCAGAAAACTTATGCTGGAAAGCCTGGCTTGCCGAAGGGAGAATGGAACTCTCAGCAGGCAGGTTTGACGAGGCCCGGCAGTTATTTTTGAAGAGCTTCTCTGTTGTTCCTACAAAGGGTCGCCCATCAGTGCTTTTAGAATGTGTAAGACTGGAAGAGTTCGTTGGGAATATTGATGTTGCAAAAGCAATTCTATGTAAGACTAGAACAGAGGCCAAAGCTGACTGGAAAGTATGGCTGCAGAGCGTATCAATGGAAGTCAGAAGTGGCAATCGTAAATTGGCAATTAGTCTGGCTCAGAAAGGTCTCTCGGAGCATTCCGGTACAGGCCGTTTGTGGGCAACCCTTGTACAACTTCATCAAGATGACGGAGAAGAGCAACAGATGAAAGTGTTAGAAGAAGCATTGCACGCAGTCCCAAAAAGTGGGGAGGTGTGGTGTGAAGCGGCTAGAATATACCTTAATCCATTTTCGCCCTTATTCGACGTAGGCGTATCATCTACCTACTTGGACTTCGCAACAAAATTCACTCCTCAGTACGGAGACAGCTTTTTGGAAGCACTTCGTCATGAGATGGTCAAGGCCATCACTAACGCATCCACTGATGTACACGGTGTTGCCACTGCCCTCCAAGATTGCCCCGAGGAAAATATCTTGAGCAGAATTATTGAATTATTTAATGATTCTGTAACAACCTTAATAACGAATAAGCAATCTACAAACGAAGTCGACAAAGTGATTGGGGAGCTTGATACGACTAAGCTTGAGCTTCGGTGCTCAAATGCAGACCCAGACTACGGGAAACTTTGGTTCTATAGTCGATCAAAACCATCTGATACAGCCAGAAAAGTACTGGAACAGGCGAAACAGGTCATTTGGAATGACCTCAGAGGCTATTCATTTATTTATATTTTTGCATCGATGAGACAGGAATCCATTAAATTCTGCAGCAAGTCAAACATCAAAGTTAATGTTCCAAGTTTAACAGACTTATTGAATGGCACAAAACTAAAAGAAGATTGTCTTTTGAAAGGAATATCGATGGCTGACTTCGTCACTGGATTCATTGAAGTAAATGGGGAAGTCAATTTACAGAGTTTGAGCTTATTTGACCGAAGAAAATTTCTTTTTGGTTCTGATTTACTGTTAACATGGAAACCTTTAAATTAAAAGAGCCTTTCATTTCTAAGAACTTAATTTAGGAGTCTGTGATAACTTGAAGTCACACGATCAAGCGAAGATGATGATCTCATCTTGAAGCGTCTCATGTTCGCATCGTTCCTGCAGTGAAGAGAAATCCAAGCAGAGTTGTTTAAAATTAAAATCACAAATCTACTTTTTAATTAATCGTCCTTCTTTGCAACGCATTATTTTTTGTTGCATGTATTTGACTTTTGTTAGAATCATTACCAGCAAATAAGCATTCATTTGCAAATGTAGTAGTCAGGTTTCTATCACTACTGTATGTTCACGATTTGCGCCTGTTTACTTCGACGCTTTCTAATGTACTAGTATCCAGATAACATTTTATGAACTTGTAATACGGCTCCAAATTATCATCTCCAGCTTGATTTGCAGTTGCTTTCCCCATGGACGATTGAGTTTGTATTATAGCAGCTAATCCTTGTTCATCGCGGCCTTCATCTTTGTGCTTTCTTAAAACACGAATCGCCACTCTTCCGTGCATTCAACTACAACATAGATACAACAAAACTTGATACCAAAGGTTTCCAATGGCTGCTCTCCACTATTATTTTGAGACAATCCCTTGAAGTCATCACCATTCCACTCCTGAAATCATGAAAAAGCTTCAAGAAATCCTTTCCATTGATCGCTCTGTTTCCATCTTGACAACAACTGCATTTAAAACCATACAACTGCATTCAAAACAATACACACACTTTTTGCATATATTCTTCGCAAACTTAAAATCATCAATGATGCCCCACATTTCTCGTGTAATACAATACTTCCAATTCAATTTCCTGCTCAGAATTCTATACACTATCAAAATACAAAAAAATCATTGGAGTTCTGAGCCCCAAGGAGGCGCTAGTAATCACAGCTTTGTCAATGGTCCACCACCTTATAATATATTATTTTCTTCAAATGATTTATATCTATCCTCCTCAAGGGCAAGAGATTTTGCTTGAACCCAAGCTTGGTATCTAAAAGAAGCTTCAATAGAGCTCAATAATGATGTTTTTGAAACTATCAGCACCAATCCAACATGGCTATCCCAAGGTTGTAGTTAAAAGTTAAAAACGGTAAATGGAGACCTATTGAATTATGAATTATTCATCATTCATCATTCATAACTCACATCACACATCATCTCACATATTATCATAACAAGTAAGTCACACTCGGCACTCGACATTAGATAGACTACATTCAAATAGTCCAAACAGCCACTAGCTCCAATCCACTAAGTAATACAGGAACCATATTAAGATGGCTTTGTATTCAGGT
>Ga0306864_1000639_pt1 | contig 15696 bp, 11 predicted proteins | sample AntRauTorckE5430_FD_190448 | JGI IMG/M metagenome (GOLD analysis project Ga0306864, IMG submission 190448) | Saline lake microbial communities from Rauer Islands, Antarctica - Metagenome Torckler E5 #430 (v2) (version 2) | ecosystem: Environmental > Aquatic > Non-marine Saline and Alkaline >...
AATGTATCATTTTTGGCCTAATGTGGCGTTTTCAACTTTGTTAGTTTCCGAAGAGGAAGAGAGAAAGAGAGAAAGAAAAGATTGATGATTGAATTGTATAGTGAATGATAGCAGTCACTGATACACGCCATCTTATTAATTAGGGATGCTCTATGAGTAGAAATAGTAAGCTTTGTACTGGTTTAATTTGCAATGTGGTGTAATTGTGATAACAACAACAGTGCATTGGTATTCAGTGCTTGACGTCACAAAAAGGGCCTCGTACTCGGGTCTGGACATCGTCCGTGCTGCTGTTATGTAATCTTCAGGAATGACGTCATAGGTTGTGAAGGAAAGCTCAGCCGCCGGAAGGAAAGCCAACGCCGCGTCCGTATTCATTTTACAAAGTAGTACTGTAGTGTCTAAACATTTCATCGTTGAGATTACCTCATAAATCTTCCGCAATACTGTCACCCCTAACTATAATCCATTCTGACTAAAGCTTTATCCTTGATGATCAGTCTGCCTTCAGCTAATTTCCAATTCCTTGAGAAATATAGTCCTACTAAGTTCCGAGTCGGTAGAGTACAATAGCTTCTAAGCCTAACGCATGATGGTACCAACGCTAATGCGACACAGCAAATTTACGACTACTGACCCAAGCGCGCAATTGCTTTCATTGGGGCCTTTAAACAAGGATTAAGAGAATGGGCGTTACCTACTACGTACGTACAGTAGTAGTGACACAACAACAGTAGTAATCACACACCACCCAAGGTGCGCGTGTACTACACAGCTCCTCATCCGGATGCCATTGCTTTCAGACAACATCATAAGACATACCGTATTAAAAATCATCCAACCACAATATGATGTCATCTCTTCCCAGCAGCAGAGGTTATTTCAATGATGATCGCCTCTTTCCAATTGATGACATCCGACAATTAATATTTCACGACGAGGACTACCATGGAACCACAAGTACTATTACCTTCAGTCAAACGAGAGCAGGGTGGGTGATACCCACAGTGACTAGTCTTGTTTCTTTATGCGCCTCTGCTTTAATTATCTATATCATTGCACGCTCTGACCGAAATAGGCACACTGCTACTTACCACCGTATCATGGGTTTCATGAGCATTGCAGATATGATCTCATCGCTAGCAGCTTCTCTGACTACTATTCCAATGCCTAAAGATGTGAATGAAGTCTACAATTTCGACGGCAAATCATTCGGCACAGTTATGACGTGTGAGATCCAGGGGGTCTCACGTGAATTGGGTGTCAGACTTTCTGCAACTACAAGCATGTGTCTCAGTCTGTATTATCTCTTGACGATTCGTTACCACGTTTCACATCGAATCATCACTAAGTATGTCGAGCCAGCATGCCTAGTTACCATGTTGCTGACATCGATCATTCCTGTTACGTTGAGTTGGAAAAGGAAGCTGTATAATCCAACTCCTTGCTGGAGCTGGTGCGCCATGGGAGAATTCCCATACGGTTGTAGCGAGGGAGACGGATTAGGATGTATTCGCGGTCAAGAAGGAGCGGCTGCTGAAGCAACATCTCTCATCTGGGTCCAATTGATCATATCAGCTGTTTTACAAGTTGTCTGTCTTGGATCCATCGTTGTAACGGTATATTCACGAGATAAAGAGCAGGCACGGACGGACTTTACGAAAATTGACGGCGGTAATCAGTCAGAACCAAACTATGAAGAACAATCACAACCTGCGCCAATGGAAGAGGCGCCCAGGAGAGTCGAAGGAGATGATCGATACCAAGAAGTAGATGGAGAGGAAGATATACAACTTCAGCACATCACCGGGGCCAGGCATATCCAGGATAGCACTCGGATGATCTTAATCCATGCGATCATGTATGCTGTAGCTTTTCTCGGCCCGCATTTCTTAATCCCCCAGCTTTCCCCCGACAGCAAGATGTTGATCATACTAGCTCTCATATTCCGGCCACTTCAAGGCTTCTTCAATGCGCTTATTTTCATTTCCCAAAAGCTCTATATCATTCGGCAAGCTGACGAAAACTTGACATTCCGCGAAGCATTAAATAGGATCTTCATGTCTCCGTCGGTGATTCCGGCCGTAGTAATCGAATTGCCCAGTAGGTTGCACACGCTTCGAAATAGATCAGCACACTCAAGGTCGTCACCCTTCCCTAATAGTAGAGCAAGCAATGATCCATCTCTAGTCATATCAAACTCAGCTGGAAGCAAAGAACTACCAGCTGACCGACGAGTGAAGGGGTACTACGATAGTGTACATATCCCTACATTTGATATGCCTGCCCCAAACACGGGGTTCCCAACAGTGACACATGATTCGTATATGTCAGATTCCAGCTTTCTAGATACTATCGACGAAGAAATGGTTGTTGAGGAGGGCTGAGTTTAGTGATGAAGGACGATGAAAGAAATATTCAGTTTGTTGCCCTAAAGATGGAGTTTTTGATTCTATGCAATTGGGATCTGGCAGGAGTTACTTATATTCGTTGTCACAGGACTTCCTTTCCTAAGCTCCAACTACTACTTTCCTCACTATTTTATAACTCTACTTCAGCGAGCACTGAGATCATTGCCATTTTTTCATGCAATCCATCTCAAATCCCGCGATGTCTGTGTTAGAGGCGCATTTCCGTTGGTACTACTGCTCATTCCACGACCAAAAGCTAAAATTATGTGTTCTCAAAAAGATAGAATTGTGACCCCAAACTCCTTAGTGCACAGGCTCAAGAGTGCTAAGTAAACATTACAGAAGCAACATTATATCACCTTAGCTATATGCAATATAAAGGGTGGCAGCACCAGGCGACATGCCTGCATGATCTGCACACAATATTATTCACCAGTCACCTCCTCAAGACTTCCCCGTTAAGGTTTACCGACAGAAGATCTTATGCTATGAATCCTATCTGCATCTTTGCCCTCATCAGCATTATTGCCATTGCTTATATGTAACATATCGTTTAACCGTGCTTCTCTATCTATACATACACTCTGTTGCTTTTCTCTAAAGCCAGATTCAAATCTTGACTGATGTGGAATGATCTATCAAATGCAAGAATGGAAAAGCTGGAAGCCATACCATGTCTGATTGCTTCGCAGGAAGATGGATTTTGCCAAAGAAGTAAAAAAAAATCGCAAAGGTTAAAAGAGGATGCACAAGATCAATATGAATAGAAAAGTGCCACACACATTTCATTGAACACCACTGATAATCTACTATTTTAATAAAATACGAATTAGCTCAAATCAGCTTCATCCGGGTCTCCAAATAGACAACTTTCAACAGCTATCAACAGCCATCAACGAACGACGACGATGATGATAATTCGTAATATTTATCACAACATCTTCATAAACCAACAAAAACGACTTCCTGCTTGACTTTCCTCTCTGCACCAAATCATCAATCATCCAGACTCTCGCTGCAATACGATTGACTCACGAGGTGTCAAATCAATATGAATAACAACTATCAAACATATCAAACCCTTGGAGGAATGACTCACGGCATCGGAGCATCGACAGCTGGGAGTACATGGAATGGTTCCTCCTGGGTTCAGCAGCAGTCCTCTCTTATCCCAACACCGCCTCCTCCTTCTACTGAACTCCCCAAAATACCTCCAAGCATTCAGGGATCCATCAATGTAAGCACTGCAACTGCTAAACAACTAGTAACTTTTTACTCTGAAGTATACGTATACTGGAATGCACAAGTGAGCGCGTGTACAACCAGCGGTGACTCATCCTCCACGACAAGGCAGTGGGCCGTTTACTATGCCGACCTTAGTAGTCGCGCAGCACATCATTACAATAGTTTACAAGAAGAACAATCACAATACCAGGTACAACCGAAAGCACCTCCTATGAATAGCACAAACCAAGGACAAGGAGGACCTCCAAAAGCATTTCAAGAATATGCACATCGGTGCATGAAACAGTGTGTCACAAATACACAAAGGAATTCCATGAAGACTATGGTCGAGCTGACTATTCGGAAATCTCTTCTGGACGGATCCATGCATTATAAAAATTGGAATGTGGAGCCACTCCTTGCCTTGTATCACCAACCATCTAATCCCTCCACGATTTCTAGGGAAACCACCACTGGATCGACCGTCGGTAAGAGTTATATCAATGCTGTTTCTAATTCATTTTCTAACCAGATCAAAGATACGAAGGGAGTTGTCCACCACTTTCCTGTCCCCCTTCCTTCTGGAGGAGGGAAACGGAAATGGGAGGCCAAACAAGATTCCTCTCGTAGTAAAAGTAGCCGATCTCAGGAATTACCAGAGAATAATAGTTATTACGGATCTCCCTCTGCTAATAAAACAAAGATTAGTAGCAAAAAGAAAGCAAAGACCATCATTCCATTTCATGATTTTGAGGAAGAGTTCATATCCCTCTCCTCCCTTTCTACAGAGAAATATTCCAAGAAGCACAACAAACTAGTCAGACAATCTTCCTCATTCTTATCCAAACAGCAAAAAAAGGAGGGTTTTGACGCATCTGCATCTCAACTGGCGTCACGTGCCAATCGCTTCTCCGGCCAGGGAGGAATCGTCACCGCTAAATTGGACAAAATGCTCGCCAAATATTCAAAAGGTATCGATCGTTACATGGGCAAGACTGTGATTGGAGGAAATTCAAATGGTAATAAGTTGACCGAAAAAGATTATGAACAAATGACCACCAAGGGGACTTGTCAAATGTTAGAAAAGGCATTCTTGAGGTTAACAGCTCCGCCAAAAGCGGAGCTTGTGCGGCCACAAAAAATCTTGGAAAAGCATTTGGAGAATATTGTTAGTGCCAGGGCCTCCTCAAAAGAGAAGAAAGAGTACGATTGGTTCTGTTCGCAGCTCAAGGCGATCCGACAGGATTTGAGAGTGCAAAGGATTTTGAATTCGTTTACTGTCAAGGTTTATGAGACTCATGCTACGATTGCACTAGAAGAAGGAGATTTGAATGAATATAATCAGAGTCAGACGCAATTGCAGGAGCTGTATGAACAGGTATCACATGCAAGTAATAAAGAGCGGAAGAAAGGGTTGAAAAATGAGAACGAATTTGTTGCGTATCGTATTATTTATACAGTGCTCTTGACTGGAAATAAGAAATATCAAGGAGGCAGTTCTGATTTGTTCAAAATAATGTCTCAGTTGACTGGCGACCAGAGGAAGAATCCGTTTGTTTCACATGCGCTCAAGGTTCGTATTGCTGTTGCTGATAATGACTATCATGCATTTTTCCGGTTGAGAAATAATTGTCCAAATCATGGCGTGCACTTAATGGATGCAATGCTACTGCAAATGAGATCTGTTGGGTTGAAATGTATGATGAGAGCATATCGTCCATCGCTGCCGGTAGAATTTTTATTGATTGAGTTGGGCTTCATGCGTAGTGCTAAGAATAGATCTGCTAAGAAACAAGGCATTGCTTGGTTGAAAGGCTGTGGCTGTGTCTTTGCACAAGGCAATGACGTGATAATGGCAAAAGATACAGTTTTGGACGAGGCGTTTCTTGCCGGCACAAAGAAATCCTCGCTGATATAGAGTATCCAAAGTAATAAGTTAAAATGATTGAAAGATACTAACTATTAATCAAGTTACTAAGTCCTCAGCAAGTAGCAGTTTTCAGCGCTTTAGTTTGCGCTATTAACTAGGCAACTAGGGTATTACATCAATGCATGCCCTTCGTAATAAAAGTTGCAGTCAATTCCAGCAATAGTGGTCATTACAGATGTTAGTTTTAAAGCTTAAAGCTTCTTTGTATCGTACTGGTTTGAGCCATGAAAATCATTTGCCAACAATTCATTCACGCAAGTGGTCACCATTTCCTCAACTGATCTAAAGTTAATCCCCAGTTCCTTTGTGGTGGGGGTGTTATCAAAGAGCAAAGGTTTGTCCGCAGATGGCCCCATGGCGGTAGGCTGCAGCTGCTCATCAACCTCAGTAGGAACATTTGCTATCAATTTCTTTGCCGCGTCACTTCCATTTGCCTCCAATGCAGCCTTGACATATCCTGCAGTCTCCTTGAAATGAGGAGCTCCCCCAAAGAGGAGATAACGCTTTCCCCATCCAACATCCTTCACGATGGGGGTAATGTGTGCCTCAGCCACGTCACGAACGTCAACAACGCAGCGAACTCCATTTTGGATTTTCTTGTGTGTTCCATCCATGTATTGTATGATTGCTGCAGAGCTTGTGTTCAAATGGGTCTGACCCTTGGTCATTCTGTTTCAAAGTGAGGAAGAAAAAAAAGACAATGAGTAAAAGAAGGCAATTTCAATTGTATCGCGGGTGATCCTAATTATAGCTTGTCAGGAAATAAAACTTACGGTCCCCAGATGAGAGAAGGGTTCAGAACGCAGAGCTTGTATGGGCATCCTTCCTCCTTGCTAAGCTCCCAAGCACGTTGTTCTGCATAAAGCTTAGAAAGAGAGTAGTAATTCTTCTTCTCTTCGAGGATATCAGCTGGGGAAAAATCTGCTTCAGTGTAGACATAATTTCCAGTATCACTGGCTTCTGCTTTGGTTCCATAATCCACAATAACACAAGCACTAGAAGCGGTAAGAGTAACACGCTGAACGTTGTACTTCTTGCATGCATTCAGTACCATTTCCGTCCCAGCAACGGCCGGTTCCACAAGATTCTCTCTTGTCCCCCCGGCATTGAAAAAGGGAGATGCGCAATGAATGACAGCGTAGCACCCTTCGATAGCCTTATCAAAAGAACCAGGGAAATTGAAATCGCAGCCATCAAATATTTTAAGGTTATCTTCTGAGGCTCCGTCAAGATTACGGAGAAAGAGTGCTTTCTCCATTTTGCGAGTGGTGGCGTGGACCTTGAAGCCCTTTTCAAGGAGCATCTTGACACACCAGCTGGCGAGGAAGCCGCTTCCTCCAGTTACACAGATAGGACTACTAGTTACCAAAGACATGCTTCGTGTGAGATATATAAAGTTGTATTTGGTCAATATAGATATTATCTTGTATGATATGTATTTGTTTCTATTTGTTTCAACGATGCAACTACTGTTACTTGCTCCACATTTTGGATGTGAATAATGTTGGTAGCCAGTCGCCAGTTGCAAGTGGAGAAATGCGGGAGGGACCTGGACGGACGTACGCACCCCTCATTTTTTTGATTTTTATGAGAGTGGCTTCGGGTTAATAGAAAACAAGATAGTAAATTTTATTCATTGTTACGTCATGTGGCGTTTATAAATCTAAGTCCCATATCGTTTTGTGAGGACAGACGCGCTGACAGAAACGAGGCTATTATACAGTGGCTATTAATAGGCTATACTTTTGTTAGATAAAATCTTTATCACCCCAGTGGCAAGGGGGTGGATATCCAGCAGGCTCCATCCAGCAGGCTACTTTCGTACTTAGCAGCTAGCCAGGGATGATGGACGATAATAGATAACCCATACCAGATAAATGCCAAGCTTGCCAAGGACACAAAGCCAAGGTCGAGAATGGAGGTTTGATTTGCATGCTGTAGATGATATTCATAGGATACTAATGTTTCAGTATTCAAGAAAATGAGAGCTACGTCTTGAATGGTGAATGTCGATCACTCTCAATAGTCAAGGGAAATTCATCTTGAAAGCAGGATCATCACCAATCACATAAGCATTACCCCAAATAACATGACATATTATGTACTTTGGTATGGGTCAAGTTCGGCCCCATAGTCTACGATCAACGCTTTGTTTGGTTCTGGAAGTTAACCATTGTTATTTGCACTATTACTAAGTCTGCTTGCGATTTTTTCCCCGTGTTTGTCGCCAGGTCCCTTCAATATTCTTCTTTAATTCTTCTTTTCATTTTACTACCAATTCGAATTGTGTGAGTCAGTTTCCGTTGTTCAAATAATGGCAGTCAACCAGCGATTGTAATATTAATCAATTTTTATGTCAGTACTGCAAAAAATTGTTTTACTTTTACCATTATTTGGCTTCTCATAGTAGCTTCTGCCGCTGCCGCGTTTACTTCTCTTCATCATAGCATCTTCGCCGTCGTCTTGGCAACATTATTGGAGTTCTCCCCTCTATCACTTCTCATTTAATCATGTATTCTATCACCTTCACACCCATTTGTTTTTATAGGTCAATTCACAAATCTTCCTCCAATTAACTAGGTCACCACATTGTCCACCACGTCCTCCACGACAGTATTGAAACTAGAACAGTGGGGACACTGCACGCCAAGGAAATGCCATGGTAAATTGGGGCTCTTATGCTCACAATCATTGCAAATGATATCCACAGCTCTGGATAGATCAGGGGGCATTGGCTGGCTCTCAATATCCATTGCTCTCTCTGCCCATGCTGCCACCATTGATCTCTGACTCACAACAGTTTTTTTACAAATTGGACACCTATAATCAAAACCTGCCAATTTTCGGAAACAATGTGCGTGTATTGCATGTCCACAAGGCAAGTCCTGTGGCGCATGTCGGGAAGTATACATGTCTTCTCTACATACAGGGCAATTATTCTTATACTTTCAAAGTTGAATTAAAGCGCGCAAGGATGGTGAGAAGAAGGATAAGGATAATGCACATGCACATATATACGTGCGTGCGTGAGATAAACGAAATGCAATGAGATTGAGATGCAGCTACATACCTTATCCTGTAGACATGCGTGCGTTTCAAGCGTATCCGCATTAATACACATGGAGCACTGATCACAATGATGATAATTTTCTGCCCCACCAACCCGGCAAAAACCGCATTTGTGACAATGGAATGGATCATTACTCAACCCCATCCACAAATTGCACAGATCACAGTGATACTCGGCAAATATCACTGCACAAACGGGATTAACACATTGATTGGAGCATCCCTGGCGAGTATTACATTCCTTGCAAATAATTTCATTGATCAGGAACCGATCCATTTGCCCATGCAATGAATTCGACAGCTCATCATGGCAGACCCGGCAACCGTAAATTTTTCCACAGCATGGGGCAACAATGTTACACTTTCTCTCATAGTGCACACAAGGAATGGCTGCTCCTGTCGCCACGGCAAGTTGCAGAGCTTGAATGTTATTCTGGCTGATCTCTCCGTTCGCTGCAGCTTGCTGGAGCTCGTTCTGCTGTTCTTGCTGCAGCTGATCACGGATTGCGTTGGGATTTGATCCATCCATGAGCTGCTGAATCCTAAGTGATCGCTCTCTTTCTGAAAGGAAATTGTCTATCATTATTGTTCGAATTAATTTCCGCTTGGCTTGAGTTGTTTCTTGCTCTTGGGGCATGATTGACCTAGCTAGGATTAGGATGCTGCTGGCGTTTGTCGCTTCGGTCATGGCAATTTCAGCATCCCTAGTGATGCTTGGATTTCCTGTAGCTTCTTGGAAGGTCCCTTCGCTGCTGGTTTCCGCCATGTCCATATCTTCGGTCTCCATGTTCACGTCCCTTGGGTTCCTTGCGTTATTTGGGTTTGTTGTCTTGATTGTGCTGATCGTATTCGGAATTCGGTGTGCTTCAGTTGATATTTTTGGAAGTATAAGAATACTCCTTGATTACAGATACAAAAGGGAGCTTGTTGCTTCTTTCCATGCATTTTCACTGTTTTCAACAGTTTATTTGTAACACCCACCCCAAGCTAAAATCTAAAATGGTATGATAGGTCCTGGATGGCCCTGCTAGTACATAATAGGCCTCCACGGGGAAGAACGAATGGAAAATACCTCGGATTTATTGGATACGCGCCAAATCTGAATGCCGTTCCACCTTCTCTTTTTTAGTTGAAAGAATATTTAAAAATAATTTGGCTACATTTTAGTATCACACTTATTTAAAATTTAGAGGCAAAAATAAGGAAGGTAACTGAAAATGTCAGCCCATTCTAAAGCCAAAGTGCCTCCCTCAATCATTGTGTACATCATGTATATTAAGAGGTCAAATATGAAGTCCATGCGTAAAGAAAATTCCGCTTGCTCCCTTCTTGAATCATCATTCCATATTCCATTTGTCACATTTGTCTCAATGAGAAAATAGGCTCATAATTCCAAAAAAGGCTATGGTGCACCTTTGCAAGACCCACCAAAAATTTCAGAGACTCGCTGAACGGAACTGAAGATAAAAATAGAATTCCTATTGTATTTGGAGCCGCCAGCACTACACCACCCCAGCTTCCCATTTCAGTGGTCAGAGCATCAACATAGAACATAGCATTCTGTATTGAATATTCAGTATCTAGTGGCCAGTGTTCAGAATTTAATATTCACAGCACACTCAGCTATCAATCTATCACCCGGTTCTGTATATTACCGGTTGTAGTCGTCAACGGAAGAAAAATCCCTGCTTGCTCCACCAACAATGCCTCATCTCATGAATCAACATTACAGCTTAGGCTCTACCGAGCATGGCGGGGAAGGTAATGCTATCATCACTCCATTGAGCAAATCCATCAGATCAAAGAATGGTCGGTCTTTCGAAGCGAACGGAAATCCGGATGCTGTTGGTGGCGCAACAACTTCTGACCATCCACAGAAATCAACCGTTACTCCGACAAATGGTATTCACAACAGCGAAATCGTAGCTGATAGGAGTTCAGTGCATCAATATGGAACCAACCAATACATCCCAATCACTTCTTCGGGCGCAAAAGGGTTTCCTCGTCAATCAGCAGGGCCCGGTGAAGCCACTGAGCCTCAGAACCCGGCTTCATCTGGAGGATGGTATTCTCCAAATGGTGTTCAACAACGTACTATTAGTTCTCAATATGGAGCCATGCAATCCATGCGCATGAACCAAGGATATTATCCAGGAAGCTATCAGAATTATTCTCCTCTGGTAGCGCCTAGATCGTACTATATGGGATCTCATCCCTATTATTCTAGTCCTCAGCCATCTCATCCGTATTCACATTTACAGGCATCTCCGGCATCTGCAAATTCAAACAATCGTACCTATTCTGCAACGGTGCCACCTACAAAGAATAGTCGTATTCGAGAAAGTGTTACCGCTCCTGTAAAATCTAGTGTTAACTCAGATTTTCAACAGTATCCTACACCATCGTCACATGCGAATGCAAACACTAGCGCAAGTCCAAAAGATGACAGTGGGATCCAACATGATGAAGGACAAAAAAATGATGATCGTCAGCAACTACATGGCGCTGAAGAAAAAGTGCAAGTGATTGAGAATGACGACGAACCACCGCCAAAACGATCAAAACTCGAGTCAAACGACGAAGATTCTTCCGATGATGAATCATCATCATATGCACCCGCATCAAAGTCACATCAGTCAACCCCGTCGTTGCATGCGCAGCCTCCAATGCCTCCCCCCCAACCACCTGCCGCTGTGAAAAAATATCATTTGCCAAGTGCGTACAGCTACATCAATCAATCTCAAAAGGTCCACATTGATAAGGCAGATTCATCCAATATGCCATTAGATGGTATATTTAGAAATGATTTTGTCATGCCAGAGTTTAACAAATTGATTAATTACCGGATTGTCCCCAATCATTTTGCAAAGAAGAAGAATGACGAAATGACATGTGTCATGTGCGGAATAGAAAGGCCATACAAGCAGAAGAAGGAATTTTTAAATGTGGGACACTTCATTCCCAGTCAGAACAAGGGGCTTTGTACAGATTGTGATATCAGTGTATGGAAGATTAAAAAGTCTGATCATCTAATTCGGTGGTGCAAAGGCTGTAAGAATTTTCAGCCTTGGAAGTCTTTTGGGGACAGGTCATTTTTAACGAAATGCATTACATGCCGAGATAAACAGAAGGAAAAGTATCTGAAAAGGAAGATGAAAGGTATGGAATACAAGAGCGAAAAAAGACAAGGTAAAGGAGCAAATGGGGCGAGGGCAAAGGATCAAGGTTTGTCGTTTCTGATTGCTGCCACGGCTCGAATTTAGGAGTAATTTTGATTACTATTGCAAACGGTAGTGACTGTTTAGAATGCAATTGTAGATTGTACATCTTCAAGCTGCGAATGATATAACACGAATAAAAACAGTTTTCAGTTTGTAAAGAATCATCAATTTATGTCAAACTATTGTTGGACTTAAAGATGCTTCAATGAGAGTAAGTCATGTGCAACAAAAGCTACCAAAAAGATTAATAACGAGTATGACCAAAATCTTGGACCACAAAGTTATAGTAAGATATGTATTATCATTAACACCTATTCCAATCAAAAACTAATGATTCCCTCCTTACGCTGATCATCTCCTTACCTACTGATAATAATTGTGTTTGAAAACATTTAATTCAGAGATCGATATGGCAAGAAAGAGTGACACCTGCCAGATCCCATTAGCACAGATTTACAATATTCACCTCTACTGAGATGCTTCGGCATCACTGTTTCTAGTGATACCGAAGATTTCTTCGTCTATAGTATCCAAGTAGCTGAAGTCTGACAAATACGAATCCCTACTACTTTTAGCATGAGGTTCATTTCGAATTGTGCAACCAATGGCATCTTGTGTCACTGCGGGAAACCAGTTTGGGACGGGCGTATCTAATGAAGGAATATGTACACTGTCGTAATACCTTTTCAATGCTGGTTCACGATCAGCTGGTAGTTCTTTGCTTCCACCTGAGTTTGATATGACTAGAGATGGACCATTACTTGATTTCCCCCTGGTAGGGAAGGAAGAGATACTTGAGCCGGCTGATCCATTTCTAAGCGTGGTCAACCTACTGGGTAATTCGATTACTATGGCAGGAACAACTGATGGAGACATAATGATCCGATTCAATGCTTTGCAGAATGTCAAGTCTTCGTCAGCTTGCCGAATGATATACACCTTCTGAGAAATGAAAATAAGCGCATTGAAAAAGCCTTGAAGTGGCCGGAATGTGATAGTTAGTATGGCCAAAATCGTGCTGTCGGGGGAGAGTATAGGGAAGAAGTTGGTGCCAATAAAAGCAACAGCATACATGATCGCATGCTTCACAATCATCCGCGTGTCCTGGATATGATTGGCTCCGTTATTGTGCAGTTCTTCTACTCCCTGGTGTTGAACCTCTCCTTCGTCTCTCCATGATATTTCCTCTTTTGACGCAGGTTGCAATTCTTCTTCATATTTTGGTTCCGGCTGATGGCTCTCATCAGTATTCAATAGCTCCTTCTGCGCCTGCTCTTTATCTCGTGTATATGCTGTTGCAACAATGGCCCCCAAACAGACTACGTGTAGTATAGTTACAGCGGCCAATTGAAACAAAAAGATTGTTCTTGCTTTAGCAGTCGCTCCTTCTTGACCGCGAATACAGCCTACTCCATCATCATCGCTACAACCTTGCGGGAATTCACCTACTACGCACCAGCTCATGAGAGGATTTGGATTATACAGCTGCTTTCCAAACGTTGTTAAGATTGGAGGAATTACAACCACCAACAATGTCAGAATTAGAAATGTCGGCTCGACACATCTAGTGATGACTTCATGTGAAACGTGATAACGAATCGTCAAGAGATAATACACACTGAGACAGATACTTGCACCGGCAGAAAGCCTCGTACCTAATACATATGTAATAGCCTGGATCTCACACGTCACGACTGTGCCGTATGAATTGCCGTCGAAGCTGTAAACTTCATTCACATCTGTAGGCATTGGAAGAGTAGTCAGAGAAATTGCGAAAGACGAAAGCATATCTGCAATGCTCATGAAAACCATGATACGGTGGTAAGTAGCAGTGTACCTGTTTCGGTCAGAGCGTGCAATGATGTAGATAATCACAGCAGAGGCACATAAAGAAACAATACCAGTAACTGTGGGTATCACCCACCCTGCTCTCGTTTGACTGAAGGAAGAAGTAGAAATGTTCATGTCCTCTGAGAGTTGGCGGGTGTCATCTATTTGAACTAGTTGATCATTATGAACATTACCAATGCTGTTGCTGCTGTGAAGATACATTGCGATCCCGGATGTTTGTAATGTGTCTTATTAGTAGATTCAATATCTCAATATATTTCTATTTGTGTCTTCTTCCGTTTGTCTTCTTCCGTTTTATGTTTTATTGTTTTAAAATGTAAGATTTAGGGAAAGGTGGTACATTTTAAATCTAGCCGGGTGGGTAGGAACGAACGGTTAGATCTTGTTTCCTCATCCCGCTAGTTATCTTACCCCGCCGCCAGATCTTGGCTGTCATTTCTAGTTTTATTTTTGTCAATGTCTCAAATGCGGAGAAATTATATAATTCAAATTGATGATTCCTCAATAAAGCCCCAAAATGTTAGACCTCTGTCCCGTCCATCCCGGGGTGACACCTGGGGGAACGGGATCATCCCGTCGGGATGATAGCGAGGTCCCGGGATATCCCAGGATAAGCTAATTTGACACATACCGGGATGCTAGTGCGAGATGCGTATAGCGGGATCCCGGGATATCCCGGGATAAGCTAATTTGACACGTATCGGGATGCTAGTGCGGGGGGAGCCGTGAGAGGGGCTAAAAGGCCTCTTGAAAACCATTGCGCGAACCACCTGTGTGGCAGGTAACTGTTCTTAACTGTTGTATTTGCTACACTCTGCTACAGCGTGCGAATCTCATACGCATCCCGGGATCCCGGGATGAGGGGTGCCGGGAACGGGATGGCATCCCATCCCGTATCCCGGAGATCCCGTTCCCGTTATCCCGGCCGGGACAGAAGAGCTCTACAAAATGTGTACGATACCCTATTTGCATTTCACTTCTAAAAGGGACTTAGCACTTAGCGGATAGATAGCGGGATTATAAAATCAACAACTAATGATTCCCTCCTTACGCTGATCATATACTTCATTGTTTTAGAAAACACCAAATTAGGAGCTTTAACGCAATGAAGAGTGACACCTGCCCGATCCCATTAGCACAGATTTACGATATTCACCTCTCTACTGTGTTGATCCCGCATCACTGTTTCTAGTGATACCGATGATTTCTTCGTCTATAGTATCCAAGTAGCTGAAATCTGACAAATACGAAGACCTCCTTTTAGCATGAGGTTCATTTCGAATTGTGCAACCAATGGCATCTTGTGTCACTGCGGGAAACCAGCTTGGGGCGGGCATATCTAATGAAGGTATATGTACACTGTCGTAATACCTTTTCAATGCTGGTTCACGATCAGCTGGTAGTTCTTTGCTTCCACCTGAGTTTGATATGACTAGAGATGGACCATTACTTGATTTCCCCCTGGTAGGGAAGGAAGAGATACTTGAGCTGGCTGATCCATTTCTAAGCGTGGTCAACCTACTGGGTAATTCGATTACTATGGCTGGAACAACTGATGGAGTTATAATGATCCGATTCAATGCTTTGCAGAATGTCAAGTCTTCGTCAGCTTGCCGAATGATATACACCTTTTGAGAAATGAAAATAAGCGCATTGAAAAAGCCTTGAAGTGGCCGAAATGTGATAGTCAGTATGGCCAAAATTGTGCTGTCGGGGGAGAGTTGAGGAATGAGGAAGTTGGTGCCAATAAAAGCTACAGCATACATGATCGCATGCTTGACAATCATCCGCGTGTCCTGGATATGATTGGCTCCATTGTTGTGCTGAAGTGGTGCATCATTCTCTTCTTCTACTTCCTGGTGTTGAACCTCTCCTTGATGGTCTCTCCATGATACCTCCTCTATTGACGCAGGTTGCAATTCTTCTTCATATTTTGGTTCTGGCTGATGGCTGCCGAAAATATTCAATAGCTCCTTCTGCGCCTGCTCTC
>Ga0306864_1000641_pt1 | contig 15651 bp, 8 predicted proteins | sample AntRauTorckE5430_FD_190448 | JGI IMG/M metagenome (GOLD analysis project Ga0306864, IMG submission 190448) | Saline lake microbial communities from Rauer Islands, Antarctica - Metagenome Torckler E5 #430 (v2) (version 2) | ecosystem: Environmental > Aquatic > Non-marine Saline and Alkaline >...
TATGGCGCTACATTGGGCTATGCGGTCAGGTCAAAGAGGATTGTTGGCTATACAGTTTTTGCTGGAAAATGGAGCTAATAGTTCATTGTTTAGCAAATCCTTTCAGCGTCCCTTGGATGTCGCAGGAAACGGATTTGACGAGCTGTGCGAAGGAACCTTCCCTATAGCTCGGAGTGGCGTCAGTTTAGAGACCGACAAAGTGTCTGCTAAGGAATTACTTGAAGTGAAACGGCAAAGTAGAGAAAAGCTATTTAGCTTATCTCCTCAAGCTCGGACTCTTATCTTGCATCACCCAGAATGCCTAGAACATTTGCCTAAGCAGGACACGGACTGGGAAGCTCCTGATCGTGTTAATGCAATTATGAGCACTCTTCTCGAAACAAGCAACAAATATATCCGTGATTATGAGATTCAAGTCACAACACACTTTGACAGGGCATCATTGGAATTCCTGAGCCGAGTTCACAGTGCTGAATATCTAACATTTGTTAATAATCTTAGTAAAGAACTTGAGAAGAGACATCTAGCGGAACAGGCTGCAGAGAAAAAGAAAGTGCCATCTATAGTGCCTTTCACACCGATGGTAAGATTCAAGAATGTGCGATTTGAGTTCAAACAAATTCATAACGATGTGCATCTCTAAAATTGACTGTACTTCGTTCTGTAAACAGGTTCAGCGATCAGTGATGAGAGAATTAACTGTCAAAAAGGGCACTCACTCAGATACATCATTTAGTTCTGGATCATTACGTGCCGCTCGGAGAGCAGCAGGTGCTGTAAAGCATGCTGTTGATTGGTAAGTTGAAATGAGCTCGTCTATGATCATCTACATCACTTCACTAACAAGAGCTTTTGTGAAATCAAAGTGTTTTAGTTGGTCGAAACAGAAATGCATTTTGCATCACCCGCCCACCTGGTCATCATGCTGGAATTAATGGTCTTTTGGATGGTGGAGAGTCTTGTGGGTTTTGTTTATTTAATAATGTTGCAGCAGGCGCAATGCACGCTTTATCTGACGAAAATCACAGACCAAAGTGCGAACGATGTGCAATAGTAGATATTGATGTACACCATGGAAATGGCACTGAAGAAATTGTGAAAAGGTGTGATCATCCTGGTCGGTTATTTTTTTTTTCAGTTCACCTTTATGATAATGATAAAAAGAAAGGAAAACCCAACAACGGATTCAAATTCTATCCTGGAACTGGTGATGAAGATGATGTTGCGCATAATGTGATCAATGTGCCTATTGCACCTATGTGGAAAAATACTCAGCCGCGGTCAAGAAGCCAGTCTCCTGTACCTGAGAACCGCCATAACACAAGGCATAAAACAAAACAGAAGGCAGCAGTTTCTTCAACTGGTAACGGATCTTTGGAGGATAATGAACCAAACGATGAAGCTCCAAGCGCACCTCCATCTACAGAAGAGAGTAAAGTTGATGCGTCGCAGCCAGAAAGCCCATCTCGTCAGTCAAAGCAACAAGCACAGCCATCATTCCTGTATGGAACGGGTAGGGAAGCTTATCGTCGCTCAATTCAACAGCGATTGTTACCATCTTTGAGAGCTTTTAATCCAGATCTAATATTATTGAGCATAGGCTTTGATGCATCCAAAGGTGACGTAGGGAATGCTCGACATTACAGAAATGGACGTCAACAACAAGGTATTGACTTAGAACCAGAAGATTACGCATGGACAACAAGAAAGGTAAGCATTGCATGCTATTCGAGCTGCTATTGTGATCTCTAATGTCTTGATTTAACACTAATTTACTACAATCACACAGATTATGGAGGTTGCTGATATATGTTGTCAAGGTCGCGTTGTTTCGATCCTAGAAGGTGGATATGGACGACCTAGAGGAGATAATTCAGAAGGTGGTTTGCTCGATAAGACTATGATATCAGAATGTGCCATGGGGCATATACAAGCTCTGATTGACCCTCATGATGTTGAAAAGCGGAGGTCAAAATAGAGGTGATCAGGCAAAACCAGCAAACAAATGTTGGGGATTAATAATAATGGACGGCTGCTGGTGGGTGAGAGGAGTGTAATTTTTTTCGATTTGCTGCTGCTACGACAGGAAAAAGAATCAGTTAAAGCATTACACACCGACTACTCTATAGTACGATTTTCTTGCGGTTGCATTCCCTGTGCGTAATAATAATAACTCATAAAGTTCAAATTTTGAACTTGTTGAAATGTAAAAAAGGGCTTTGAATCACTGTACGCAGAGGGTTACTCTCTAATAAAAATTAATGCAACAGTCTACATTAAACTGGATACTAGAAGCCAGATATAATTGCTGGATGTATTGATAAAGGACGGTGGGCGATTTCAATTCTATACTTTGGGTAAAATACAGATGTTGTGTTTTGAACTTGCAGTTGAAGAGAGTTGAAGTACAACTTGCCGTGTTCGACATAATACAGTTTAGGCAAGTGCGACATATTAGATATACTACTGTATTGCTTGTGCTGTCTTTCGATAATGTCAAAAAAGTCTAAACGGAGACATGATCATCTTTCCATACCACTGTCTTCTTCTTGTCACTTGCGGAAACACTCAACACTTGGAATTTTTGAGGAATATTAGCACATTTATCTATTGAATAGCTCCTGAACTATCTTGTTTTGATGGGATCCATTGCAATTACTCTACTCCTTCTCCTCATTGGGTGTTATTGCCTAGGCCGACGCGACGAATTCGTGTTATTTTTGCATCTACCGTACGATTAATACACTGTCCACTTCCTTCTACTTTAATGCACGTATGGATTGGTCACATCTCGTCTCAACTCTATGGAATGCCTTAGTATCGTTAAATGTCAATAAGAGGGTCAAGGTGGGGGATACAAAGAAAGGTTAGCTCCTGACTTCACTTTGAAAGTTATCTACACCTTCGCAGCTACTAGTTGTCCCTGGCATTATCACTATGCAGATGACCAGTGTCATAAGTGTGCTACAAAACTCTAATTACACACTGATTTTTCCATCGAATAACATCATAACCAAACGTGCACACGTTCATGTTGACGATGTGCATACGCTATGCTACTAGCTTAGTTTGGACTGTGAGCCTTAGCCACTCTCATGAGAAGTCAACTATGCAGCATTGTTCATGCTAAAGAAGCGGCCCTGAAGTCTAATCTAATACGAAGGCAGATATAAAAGGTGGACATTGATTCTTTATCTTTTATTTTTATGCACAACCAATTTTTTTGATCATAAGTTTATGAAGTTAATGTTATCAAGGTATTTTGATCATTCGATTGATTATATGGATTACTTCAATATTAAAGTACAGTCAGCTTCTTTTTCGCTTCGCTGTAGTTAAACTTGAGGTCTTCGAGCTGCTCAAAAAATTCAAGGTCAAACGACTGTAACTCTTTTCTCAAGCGATTATTTTCGTCTTCAAGTCCCTCTATTTGTTCTCGAGGATGATTCCCTTGCGCGTTCATCTTTCCATCTGCATTGAATGATTGCTGCTTCTCAAGTTGTACAAACTTAGATTTCAACATGTCGACCTCATCTTTGTAATGATCATCTGGCTTTGGTTGCCGAGCAGTAAGAGCTTGCACAACGTCCTGTAAACGAAGTTTTTCTTTCTGACTCTCTGCATTGCATGCTCTCAATGACTTCAACTATTAAAGAGTGGTCGCTTGAGATCTTAACATTCTTCAAAAGTGAAGTATATGATATAGATAATCCTTACCTCCTCAGTTTCCAAGGCATTTACCTGCTCCGGAGCAGTCGCAAGACGTAGTTGATTCTTTAGTTCATCGTTCTCAGCTTTCAACCCCTTAATAATATTTTTGTGCTTCTGCAGATGACGTTTCGTACCGATGGTGACATCTGTCTTCTCAATTATGTGATTATGTTCTTGTTTTCTTTCTATCATCGGAACGTCTATCAGTTTTGCCTCGGATTTCAGGAGCTTATAGGAAGCCACCAAACCACGAAGCTTTACATTTTCCTGCTTAAGCTTTGACACTTGAGCATTCAGGCCTTCAACAACACAGTCGTTTCTCTTCTCCTCGTATATGTCTGGAACAAGGGCGTCCTTCAAATCTCTAATCTTTGTTGTAGCTCGGCGATATTTATTAGTCAATTGAAATTTATCATCTCTGGATTCGGTTATTTGCTTCCGAAGTTTTGACGCCTCTGTTCGAAGATTTTCAGCTTCTTGGAGCGCATCATTGCACAATTGCTCCGAAACTTTAGCACATTTTCTACCTTTCTCTTCAGCTCTTCTCGTAGTGCTCAATGAACTTTGTAGACGTTTGACTTCGGCTTCTGCACCGGACAATTTGTTGATTTCGTCATTCTTGATTGCAAGAGTTTTTTTTAGATGTTTGAAGGACTTTGACATTGACTCTATCGTTTCTTCGTTATGCTTTATTTGATATCTGGATTGAGTTAGGGAAGAGACTATGTCCAGCTTTTCGTGTTGCTTCACACGCATCTTCTGTGATAGTATATCCATATCTCCTCTCACTCGAACCAAGGTGGCTTTAATGTCTGTGCACTGTTTATTAGACATATGCATGCTATCACCTACACGGATTAGCTCACTTTTCAAATCGCAGAGTGCTGAGTCTTTCTCCTTTATCATATCCGTTGCAACTGTCAATTTCTTTATGAGATCTGAAACCATTGATGCGTCTTCATTGTTGACCTCCGGTGAACACACAAAATGAGTGTCATGATCTAGTTGACTTGGCACGGAACTGTTTCGGGAGAGCTTTAGTAATGTGTGATCCTGTATTTCTCTTTCTCTATGCTTGGCGATGATTCTATTCTTGTCCTCTAAACAGGCCTTCAATTCTTTCACGACAGCGAGCGCGACAACGATTCGCTTTTTATCACCATGAACAGAATCATGCAATTTTAATGCGCCTTGTAGTCTCTTCACTTTGTTCCGACATGCAAATAATTCTTGCTGGCTAGATATCATTTTGTCCCTTGTTATTCCTATTTGGACCTGTAGTTCTCTTACTATGGCACGATCGCTATCGAATTGAACGTGCACACTTTTCACGATCTTCTTAGGTATACGGGAGAACTCAATTCCCTTCAGTTGACTACTACTCTCACTCTCTTCTAGCGCAAAGGAAAGACTCTCCGTTGAATTTCGAAGCCTAACTAATTCTTCGTCCTTTCCCACTATCTTGACTTCAAAATCATGTTTCATAATAGCAAGTTGGTCCTGTTCACCACGTGTCCCCGTGGTCGTCGAGTCCTCTCTTACTTCGACAACATTTCCGGGGCCACCCACGTTACAAGGATCAATATGGCTACCTATAGCTTCTCTAACAACTGCTTCTATATTCTTGACCAAAGTTTGATTAGACTCTTGACGTTGACCCTCGGCAATATCACAATTCAGACACTTGAAAACTTGGGATTTCTGAAGGTCCTCATTCTGAGTTTGAATATTGGTCAACGCTTGCTTTAAAAAGCCCAATTCAATCTGTAACTTACTATCATCGCACTCCTGTCCCAACTTCAATCGTTCAATTTCCTTTTCTAGCCTATCAATAGTGCAGAAATCAGACTGCTTTGCAAAATTTAGAGCTGCGACTTCAGACTTTAAATTTGCGCTGACATCGTTCAAAGGCAACTGTATCCGTCCCACCTTCAAGCTGTTGGCGAAGTCAAGCAAGTGTTGCATGTTTTCTGCCGACAAACCAAGGAATCGGATTCCCTTTTCGCTAATTTGTGCTGCATTCTCCCTCAACCTTTTCATTAGAGAGTTTCTTTCCTTCTCAAGAGTCTCAACTTGTGTGAGCAATTCTTTGTTTTGACCTCGAAGACTACTTTCCTCTTCTTGAATCATCTCCTCAATTGTAGACTCATCAAGATGTGAAAGCACGCCAGTATCAACACCTTTACTGATAACTTGAATCTTCTTTATAAGGAGCAATATTTTTTCTTCTTTCTCACCCAAACTCACGACCATTCTCTTCCTATCACCTTCGCTCCTTCTTATGTCTGACTCCAATTTTTTCTGATAGACCACAGCCTCTGTAAGACCACATCCCTCTTCATAACGAGCATTTCTTTCCTCCGAGGATCTCATTTCAGCTCTCATTTGGTCTAAGTGCTGTTCAAGATCGCCGCATTTAGTTTTCATCTGACTTCGTATACCATCAATAGCTTGCAGCTTTGAGTGGAATTTCATTTCAATCTTCATTTCTTTTCTAGCTTCTTGCTCATTCAACTCCTTTGTTTCATTCTTTGCAACCTCCAATGCCAAATAGGCACTGTCTACATCACGCTTTATCGAAATGTTTTGGATTTCAAGAGTCTTGATTCGAGCATCAGCAATTTCTAATTCACCACATAACTGGTCGATTTGAGCTGCCTGGTCATCCTGAGTGGCTTTCCCATACGAAAGAGCAGTGCGTGTATCCAACACTTGATTATTCTGACGCTCTTGCTTTAATTCATCCTTGAGTTTCTTAATTCTTACGTCATAATCCTTTTCCATCTCCAAATGACTTTGACAATGACGGCTTTGCTTTTCCTCTAAAGCTTTACACTTTCCTAATAGAAGCTTAATTTCTGATTCATACTGAACACACTGACTGCCTTTTTCTTGAAGTGATACTTCAAGGGACTCTACGTCGCAGAGTTTGGATTTATGATTGATCTCTAATGAGTACCTTTCGTTCGAAAGAGTCTCAATTTCACGAATCATGGCATCTTCGTTGCCCTCAAGCTCTTGAACCATTTCTCGAAGCCTTAGATTTTCTGTTTCCAACCAATACTGTTCCCCTGTATCTGACTGATTTGTATCTTTGAGGCGGCGAATCTCTGCATCTTTTTCAATTATTTTTGTTCTGACAACTTGGTTGAGCTTTCGTTGACTGTCGACAGTATCCTTCATTTGGTTCATATCATCCTTAGCGTTATCTCTATATACGGCCTTTTCATTGACTTCTTGCCGCAGCATGGATATAATTGATTTTAGCTCTTTGATTTCAGAGAGAAAATTGTGGGTTCTATCCTCATCCGTACTGTCTTCAGCTGCCAAGACGTCTTTAAGCCTTCTTTCAAGGTCCACAATCATATCATTTCTGACATCCAGGACATCGTACAGATTTTCGATTTCCTGTTCTGCTGATGACGGTGGGGAATGCATTGACAATTCGTTTATTCATTGACCCACCAACACAATGTTGGACTTTGAAATCGATTTTTGACTATGAGGTTCAAATTTGTGAATCTTTTGGAATCAAAACATATGAATATTAAAATGACTTCGCACATATATTATATTAATAATCCCCGGAGTAAAAGAATGTTCATTAAGTATGTAAGTGAGCTGAATTATTATGCTTCGTTCCGTCTCAGCTTTCCTCAAAATTCGCGAAATCCTTGCATAGTGCCAGTTGTCTGATCGTGTCTTCTTTATAATAATCCCCTTTCAGTAATTTTGAAACAGGCAATGGGACCTTCTCAGAACTCAAGATCTCCAAGATATTATCTGTCACGTTGCAAATTAGCGTGTTCTTGATTCTTTGAAAAATGAGGATCAATGATAGCTCAACTATATCGCAACTAATTTTCGCTTCTTGCAATTGAGCTTGCCTGCAACCAAAATAGGCGTTAGGTATGTATAAAGCTTCAACAGGATAAGAACAAAACGAATACTTACAATTCTTTTTTTCTTGCAAATAGCTTTTGCTTCTCTGATTTCTTGTCGAGGATTTTGAATGGCAGACCGCATATACTAAGACAATAGTCTTCGGCGTGAGAAAGAAATTTTTCCATATCACCTGTTCTAGATGTTACACTCCCATCATCATGTGTCATTTCGCCGCCAGAATAATTTTCTCCTCCACAATAAACCCACATTCTTGCAAGAGGAACTCCTACACCGGACGGAAGAGTATCCCTTAATGCATGTAATGGATTGCCTTGATATTGATTCGAATCTTTGTCAGATAGACAGGAAAGGAAAACCCTCTTAAACGTTCTTTTCGATGAAATGTCAATCTCGTTGAAAAAAGAATCATCGTCCTCGTCGTCGACACATTCAACGCGAAAAAAGGAGAATAGACCATTTTGAACTTCATTCTTAAAGATGCAGAATTCTGTCAACCTTCTTGTGAAATCAGCTGCTGCAGTAATCAAGAACCTGCGTTCTGCTTCGTTTTTTATGTCAGTCCTCTCATCATCTTCGAGCGATCTTGGGTACTTCGCCAGCATCAAGAGAAAGTGGCAGCTTGACTTGAATGACTTTTCAAAGGAGTATTCGATGTTCTTTACGCTTGCTGATCTATTTCCACGAATTGACATGCCTTTTTTCATTGCAATACATTTGGCAATCTCTGCCTTGACAGCCTTGTCACACTTTTGCTGTAAGGTATGGGACGCGCCAAAGACATCATAGCAAAACGCATACAAAGGACCATTAATCCCGATATCGTCATTGTCCCAGGAGATATTTTCTTCTTCTATAATTTGCGTTAATTGAAACTCAGCTAAGTCTGGATATTCCTTCACGATAGCATCAACAAGAGAAGCCACAGACAAAATACCATATGACATGTCTTCTGGTTCTAAACTCGATTTCCTCTTGGACCGTCTTAACCCTTTTGTTCCAGGAGATACTTTCTTTCTGATATGCTGTTCGTCACCTTCACTGTGATCAATATTGAAAGTATCTGTTGCGCCTGTCACCTCTCTCGCACGAGTTTTTGCATAACTCTCTATTAGTGGTTCCAAAATATTTTTTGATATGTTCTTAATAAATCCTTGACTAAAGTAGAAAGCAGTATCTACCAAGCATATCAAACATCCCAAGTCATCTCCTTCCTCAAATATATGGTCTCGCATCAGATTTACACAATCATTTACAGTTATCTGATCTGGTATATATTGAGACAAATCTAAGAATGTCTCGACTTCTATACATTCTTCCATGACAGCTTGGACTGGCGCCACAATAATGTCTGGATGAATCATACACTGTTCTAAAGTAATGGCCCTTGGCTAAAATTAATCATAGGTTAGATTGAGGGGTTGATATATGGAATAAAAAGGATATGACTGAAACCTACATTGTGCTTCAAAATGCATTCAACAAAGCGCTTCTTTGAAAGTCCTACACCGCCACCGTGTCGAATCGTCACATATCCATTGGTATCAAAAAATGCAGTTACTTCGCTCTCCTGTTCTTGTTCATAAGAATTTGGAACATACATTGATGATAAGTTTGTTGTCGTGACGGTAGAAGTCGATTCCTCATGCACTGATCCAGCGTAGGCCTCATGTTGAAGTTGAGTTTTTATATGAGCTAATATTTCATGAGGTTCTATTGAAACCCTCATCATGATGTCACTCAACTTCAACGGCACCTTCGTACTGCACATTAAATTATCTAATGCAGCAAACATTTTGTTTTCATATTGATGTGTAACTATTTGCTTTGTTCCATCTCCGTTCTCAGTCATTTTGAGGCCTACACATTCAACTCTCCTCTTCAAAATGTCTATACTAAATTGCAATGGAAGGTTCCACTGCTTCGCAATATCTTGCACCGCTTTTACATCCGATATTTCTTTGACAAGCTGTCGAAATATTTCATCCAAGTGTCTTTCGTTCAGCAAATCCATTCCAACGACATGAATAGCGGAAGAATCGTCATCAAGCGTCTCAGTAGCGTCTTTAATATCCTCAACGTCGACGAAGAATTCTTCAGCTAAATCTAGAAAAGACACTCTTCCTATGCTTAATAACCTATTTTTAATTTGAGCTTGAAGGTAGTCAGTTGTCATAGCGCAGCAGATATCCTCATCGTCTATATTTGTTGAATATAGCCCCTTCGCAAACACTAACGTGCTGCATTGAGTTGAGTAGCTTTCAGCTGGTTTTCCTTCCTTAAACTTTTGCATGTCTTCGATATTTTCGTTAGGATGTGTTGCATCATCGTTCGACGGCGGTGTCAATGTCGATTGTTCTTGAAACAATCCTTTTTGAACCATTCGGTTCAGAAGTCTCACCAAAGAGGATCTCATCTCATCATCGTTTTGGTGAGAGCAGGATTCATTTGCTGCTGATTCCCTTGAAACTTTTGCATTCGCTGTTGCATTCAGCAGTCTTGCATCGTTTGGCTCTGGGTTTACGCATCGAGACATACTGTTCAAAGGATGGCAATGTTGGAAATTTCGTTGGGACAGCTGGAAATTTGGGAGACTATGAAGTTATATACGGTGTGTATCACGTTTCGCTCACTTCCTGATATCTCTTCCTGAAGAAATGTTAAATGAATTCTAGAGTGTATGATGTGTGCTACCTACAACAACAGTAGTAGTATTTACGACAAGTAGTGTAGATATATTAAAAAAAAGAGAACTATCGGGAAATCGAACAAGGCTTTTTGTGACAGGAAATAGGAAAGAAGCTTATGTATTTATTCTTCTCATCTTTTGGAGGCATTGTTAAAAAGGTTAATCTCTTCCTGGTGGCCAAGAAGTGATGCACACCGATAACCTCTATCTAGAGAGGTACATAGTGCCTTCCCCTACGCATCACGTACGGAACCATGTTTATAATGATTGATTCTTCTTGCAGCATCCCAAATTTGCAATCGCACGCACAAATGAATCTTGGGAATAATTTTGTAGAAACAACAGTCAGTCCTTCGATGTTTACATAAAGGGTATCATATTGATAGACAATACTCCCAATTTTGATGACTGGAACTACTGCAAACGAAGATTCAAGTTAGTGACTATTTTTTACTTGATGCGAACGAAGAATATCTGCAGGTGGCACTGCTCTCAATTTTAAAGATGAAAGTATGATTCCTTGAAAAGGAGACGAACACATGGAAGTCGAAGGCATACGCTGTGAGACACTACGACGTGAGGATTAAGATATGTTGGGTTTATGCTAGCTTGACTTTATTATTTTCTGCTACGTAATGTAAATAACAATCATAACCACTGCCTAAAGTGTCAAAAAGCCTCTAACAGCGACGCGGAAAGTTACCAACTTCTGTGTAAAACGTTCGCGATTTGCATTGTCAAGACTCCTTTGCACATCATGTAATAGCTTTTGAAAAGATTCATTCAGATTCTGTTGGTTCTCTGGAGTCTGAGTGCTAATGAGGTGATCCTTATAAGATGTAAAGCTTGATTCGCTAGCAAGCATCAAACTCAGCATAGGTTTAATAACAGCCCAGTGATGTTGGGGCGCACCAAATAACAATAGATTGAAGAGAGTCGCTGTCAAACTTGAAAACAGGTTTGGTTGAGCCGTAAGATGCTGTTGATTAACAAAGAGAATGAGTCAGCATTATTTTCTCGGGACAAAATTCATATTCATGTCAGTAGAAATAAATTACCTTGTTCATGTTGTGCATCTCAATCTTGTCCTTGTTAATATTTTCGTAGTAAAAGGTTGCAAGATGATCAATAGCATTGGCACATAGCGAACTCAATTGAGGATCACTTGCTTGTAATCCCTCATGCACAGAATTCATAAGCTGCATTAGAAGTCCAGTTTCCAATGCAAGTACGCTCTTGATGTGATGACGGAAAAAGATTTCAACAAAGCCAAAATATGCCTTGCTAAGCTTTGGGTAGGCAATGACATCATCAACTGGTGCAGAGAGTATCATCTGAAGCGCCACATCAAGTGCATTTTCTAAGCACGGATCATTGTACAGAGCAAACACTCCAAAACAAACGTAATTTCCACTCAATGCAGAGTTGAGGACACTGAGGGAAATAGCCATGCACTTATATCTTTGTTTGTACATGTCTCCTTCAGGAAGAGGCGAAGCTAACAATCTACGTCCAAAGGCACACACAACATCACTGGTTGTACGGAAAAGCAGGATTCCATTGGGGCTGCTTTGATCAAAATTAACCCGGTTCGCCTTGTTGTGACAAAATTCTTGAAGAAATCTCAAGAGACTGACAATCACATCGACTTGATCGTGCCACGAATCTGCAACCTTTGCTAATAAAGGAAGATGAGCCGGGTGCATCAATTCAAAAAGCATTGCGTACGATTTTCGGTTGTGAAGACTTGCTGCGATACCTCGTAGATCTCTAAATGCGCCAATTAAAGGTCTTCTTGCAGCTTCATTACGCAAGTCACTGGGTGATAGATTTCCAAGCGTTTTCAAAGTATTCATGATAGGTTCCACAAAAGTTTCAAATGATATCCCTAATTTTTCTGTTCCGGTTGGTGAGAGTAGCAACCTTGCAAGCGTGGCATGGAAAGTAGTTCTATACCTTACATTTGCAGGTGCGGCTAGGAATGGAAAGTGATCCTCAGTGTGATGACGAGCCAAAAAATTGACAGTGTCGAGTGTCAATAAGAGCTTGGAACTGCTGTAGCCTCCCGCCATGTCTAGCAAAAGATCCAGCGTCTTTTGAATAATTTCAGTGTACTCAGGCCAAAACTTAAGATTATTGCCAATCTTGGTGACAATGAGGTTTGCTACTGCTGTGTGATCTCCCATGCCCAAATGTTCAAACATCCTTTGATATACCTTTTGCTTGGTTGACGGTCCAGAATCCAATTTCGCAGCCATCATACCAATAACGGAGATAGAGTTCGAAGAACTACTAGGATTTGCAACCTACCAAAAGAATCAAAGTTAATAAAGAATGAAGTGTGTAACGCATATATGATGCATGACATTCAACATGGACAAGTAACTCACCTGGTCCCACATGAACATGTAGACTCTACGAAAATTTTGAAAGTAGAACAACAAAGATTCCTCCAGCTTGCAATCAGCTCTCCCAACCCCATTCGATTGAGTGAGACGATAGTCAACACACTGAGCAAGTTGGAGTGCACGTCGACTCAAACTGGCATCAATCGTTTCATCTCCATCCCCAAGGTGAGCCGAAGACCAGCTATGCCCACCAACAATACTTCCAATAATGTATGTGAGCCAAGTCAGTTGTCCCTCAATAATACGAATTTGTCTCGACACGTCTGCCGGTGCACTTTCCGTGCTAGAAGATCCAATATGTCCAAGTGCCTGCCTGTACTGATTCAATAAAGGATCAAATTTGTTCAAAATGAGCTGTGCCACGTCCCCATACTTGAACCTACAAATATTGGGAAGCCTATCTAGCTGTTCCTTCAGTGATCCATCATCTTCCAATGGATCATCGAGGCCTCCATCGCTATTGACAACCATTTCGACCGACCCGAGCATACTCTCTATGTAAGCTTCAACAACAGTAAGTACCTGTTTCTCAAGAGCTTCTGCATGTCCCTGCACACCAGTATCTGGCCTCACATATGGCACAGCTGCAACAAGCCTCCCCCACAGTGCGAGCAGATAATGAATCGAATTCGTGCAATATTGCCAATTCCTAATTGATTGGACAGTAAAGCTAGATGCCAACTCAAGCCACTCCAAGTATCCATCCGCTTTGACAAGCTCACTCAATTGATAATTAGCCTTCAACCGTCCCAACAATCTACAAAACTGATGATAATTATCCTGATGCGCAAATCCGGTCTGATTGGATAATAAACTTCTAATTCCCGTCATGACCCTTCCCAGAAATGCTCCACGGTCTTTATCCGTTGGAAATAGACTTCTTCTCACCGAACACAAAAGAATGATGGCTTCCATTGCCTTATTCGACCTCGGCGGTTCGGTATTTTTGTAAAATTCAAATAGAAGTTCAATAGTGGATGAGTCCTGCAAAACACTTCGCCAGGATGTGGGTGCTTGGATGGTTCCCACGTCTTCAGTTGATTCATCAGGGTTAGTACCGATGAAGTCGAAATTAAGACAGCGGACTGTGAGTGCGAGCGCCTGTTCCCCCAAGATTGTTTCTTGTCTCTTATCCGCCACTGTTAATTTGGAACGATAACAAAGGGAATGAGATCAAGGCTGTGACAGGAACATGTGATTCGGGAAAGTCCCAAACGACGAGTGAAACACAAAATAGTGCATTATTCGTGTATGTACTGTATACGCAGTGTCCAATATACTCACCAATGGCCCGGGTCTGTAGCTGCTTCAAAGTGGTCAAGCCCAATTGGAAGACCTTGAATAAACATACATCCCTAAAGCTAACGCTAGTCTTTCGGTGCTGTGTCAGAGTTCTTCCAGTAGTGGGAATATTCAATTCATCCACCAACTGATTCAGGATTTTGAGTCCGAGAATACAATGATCCACAGTAGCCTGTAGAAATTTCGTGACATCATCAGCGAGTTCTCTATGGGTCTTATCATCGAACCACCCCAATTTTGTGATGCGACAAACAAGCCTGACGAGAGAAACGGTGACGAACTCTTGAAGGGAGGGTCCTTGATTTGCCAGATAAGCAAGGACGTAGTTGCGGATATCAATTCGTTGGGGAACGGTGAAGTTATTCCAATGTGTGGTGATTAGCTGCGTGAGTGAATTCGAAGCAACGAGACGCGCGTATTGAGATTGCGATTGGTCTAGTATGTACTGGCATTGAGGAATGTAGTCCGCCGAGGATTGAAGGGATAGGAGTCGGGATTGTGCTTCATTCCGGGTGATGGTCTCACCGTTTTCGCCGGTGGATGGGGCTCCCGTGTAGAGAGTTTCGCACAGGGCTTCCACTTGTGCTAGCTGTTGGTTGTCCATTGAATTGCAGTATATTTATTTATTTGTTGTAAAAGTTTATCTCGTAACTTGCCGTCTGAGAAATAATGATGCAGCGCTGCTTTTAGTTAAAGTTGAAGTTGGCGAGAAGAGAGTTTTTGTCGAGAAGATCCGATTGGTTTCTTCTTCTACACTCTTGGAGAAATATAATATGTAAATGAAAAGTATGTAAGATGAATGAATCCTCAAAGAACGACGGTTGATCTGACAATTGAATATATATCTAGGTATAGTAAGTGTAGCTGTTGAATGATTCGCGTTGTGCTGCTGGTATATCGTATGCTTCTCAGCTGATGCTTCAGTTGCTTCTTGCTTCTTCTTGCTTGTTGTCACTTCTTGTCACTCTAAAATGCGACTGCACGTTGTGACGAAGAAATATGAGTATGAGGCTGGCAACTGGCAAGTGACTTTACATTACGGATTATAACCCGTGTTGAATATTACTATTTACTATTTATGAGATTGGACCAATAATTTAAAAAAGTATCGTACTTGCCATCTTCATCAATCATCATCATGAGCCTCATACATTTACATGATGTTGTTGTGTAGCAACTACTCGTCGAGACCATAATGACCAAAATATAGATGCATACTAGATGAGCAGATCCTGGTTTCAGATACTAAAATGTAGCCAATCTGCGTTTGTTGAATTATGCGAATAAAAGACACATCTTGGTACTTGCGTTTCTTTTGCGATTGAACATATCCGTTATTACAAAAATCCTTTTTACTAGATTGTCTCCTGAGTCTTGATAATGGTACAACAAGAAGCCTTCCACAACATCCAATTGTCATCACCTTCTCTCGTTGCATGTCTCGAGCAGGTTCATGGCTAAAAAGTGCAAAAATGCGTCAGCCGAGAATCGAACTCGGGGCCCATCGTTGGCAACGATGGATTTTACCACTAAACCACTGATGCTTGATGATATTCTTGCTCACTTCTGACAATAAAATCAGGTTTAAGATCCATCTATTTAGGCTTGCTCAAAAGTAAATGTCAGGATGAAGATTGA
>Ga0306864_1000642_pt1 | contig 15624 bp, 14 predicted proteins | sample AntRauTorckE5430_FD_190448 | JGI IMG/M metagenome (GOLD analysis project Ga0306864, IMG submission 190448) | Saline lake microbial communities from Rauer Islands, Antarctica - Metagenome Torckler E5 #430 (v2) (version 2) | ecosystem: Environmental > Aquatic > Non-marine Saline and Alkaline >...
TCCTGATAACGTGTGGCTTTCAGCGCACCCTTTCCTGATGAGGCCCTACAGGCCTCAACAAGGCCATCCACATGGTGGATTGCCTGGGTCTGATGCCAATTGCTCCATCTTCGCCTCCACTCTACGAAGATCACAGTTCCCAGCCAATACATATAAGCTATGTTAAAAGCTCGAACTTCAGAAAATGATTTGGATTCAAAATTGAAGAGCAATGGTTAAAAAGACGTGAAGTAATGTTTCTAAGCATTGACGTCAAAAAAAACTGAATTCCGCTCTTCTTCTGATCGTGAGCAAACAAGCGACAAGAGATTTATTTGTACCAGTGCCCAGTGCAATTGGATTACTCCACGCTCCACTCCCATATCCCTCTGCGGTGTTAATCAACCTCTACTCACAACTCGTGCATAAATTGCAAAATAAAAGACAATGAAAGACTGCAATCTCTTTCGTTTGTGTAATGCTAAGAAATGGCCTGAGGTGAGGGAGTATTTATCTTCCGATGCAGCAGAGGAGGAAAAGAGATCAAATATCATGTACCGTAATCGTTGTGGGACATGTTTTCATCGAGCATGCTACCATGGTGCACCGAGAGATATTATAAAGGCAATGCTTGATATTGGAGGAAGGGAATTGATCATGAAGATAGATGATGATGATAGCACAGTACTCAACGATGCATGTATTATTGGTGCATCCTTTAATTTAATCGAGATATTGATTAATGTTGGCGGGAAAGATCTCGTCATGGCAAAGGACAAGTATGGTGAGACTGCATTGTATAACTTATGTCGGAGGATCAAGAGACACACCAAGGCTGCCGAGAAAATCATGCTCATTCTTCAAGTTGGTGATGCCAATCTACTCCTATCAGCAAAGAATCATCATGCTGGGGAAACACCGCTCGAGATCGCAACTGGCAATGGTGCAGCCAATTTTATCAAGAAGCTCCTCACAGTTCAGAAGATGGATCTAGATAAGAAAGTAGAAGCTCCAGGAGCAGAAATATCACGTCTGGTAGAACAAAAGGAGAAGGGAGAGAAGGACAATAAATATTGGAAGGATAAAGCGGAAAATTATATGCAGATATGCTCGCAGTACAAGGCCAAGCTTCAAGAGATGAAAGACAAGGCGAGTGCACCCGTAGCAGATATACCAATGATCAAGCAAGAAGAAGGAGAAGCAGCACACTCCAATGAGCTAGAAGAATCCAATAAGAAGATTGCAGATCTAGTAGCTACAGTTGAAGCCCAAAGAGTTACAATTGTTGCTCTATCAAATGAGAAGGACGATATCGAGAAGGAATGTAGAGATGAAGCAGACAAACTGACGCAAATGTGCTCTCAGCGAAGGGAAGAGCTGCAGCTATTGATAGATTTCAGAAATGCAGAAGGTACCAAGAGGAAATATAGCGTTGAAGAACACCAAAAAGAAGAAGGTTCAGTAGCAGTGTCTCAGTCACAATCGCAATCATCAAAAAGAAGCAGACTTGAGAGTATGGACGACACAGCGTTAGTTGCATCAGATAGAAAGCCACCTAAAGGTGGCCGTCTCGAGATGATCACGCGCCAGCTCCTGAACGAGAGGGAACAGCATAGCAAGTTGATTCAGCAATTACTAGATGCATGGAAAGAGCTGGAAGATGTAAAGGCACGTAATGTGCAAATGGAAGAAGACGCGAAACTGGATTGATTTAATATGATTCGTGTAATGAGGTCTTCTTAGGCTCTAACCCCAATTCTCTCACGTATCAATAAAGAGTATGTAATTGCTAATTTTTAAAATTTGAAAAAGAGAAGCAGGTGACCACTATATTTCTTCTTATATTTTCTTTGCACCACCACTCAAAATAGAAGGATTTTTATCACACACTCTTCAGCTTTTATTACTGCTTGTATTGTTCAAACTTGAGTTGTTCTGCCCATACTCTGCGTTCGGCAAATCTCTCGTCACGAAACATATGATTGGCATTTTTACGGTCCCATTCAAAGCCCAATGCATCAAGACTCTTAATCTGATTGTGTGACAATGGGCGGGATGAGATCTTTCCCTATTGTATCTGCTTGTTATGGCTCCTCGCCTTACTGCGCCATTCACCTAGTGATTTATGCTCACTTGATAATTGTGGAGGGGCGTTGCAGTGTCCGTGCTTTGCCTTGAAGGCAATTTTTAAACGTTTTCCGCTTATTTGACACTACAACAGACGCACCTACCGGTAGCATCTCTTTCGCTGGCTTCTTGCGTTCGTCATTCAGAGTGTTTTGAGATACCATCTGCTCCTCTCGTGGAAGTTTTACAGTTCCTCATTTGTCATCATTGATGTAGCTTATTGTTTGGATCATAACTACTAGTACTAGTATCAGCTGCTCCTTTCAATTGTGGCATATATTCTCGACTCCTCAGCAACACTTCTGATAGCTAATAATATTAATCGAGGGGACCTCTTTCGGGGTTTGGGCTTGAGAAATTGCGATCAAATGAAATCTTCATGTCATGATCTAAATCGCCTGCAGATGTTGCTGTGTGAGAACGGTAGTGACCACTTAATGTCCCTGCGCAAAGAATGAATCACTCGACTTGATCGAGTCTCTGTTTCGCATCATTGGTAGATTCTATGCCTGCACTGTATAGCAGAGTACATTGCTAATGATTGGATTGGATTGCGAGTACGCTGTGTCTACTTCCTTGAACGTCAACCCAGAAATTGATCTTAATCGCTGCCTTCTTCAAGATTCGATGCCCTTCACTTTCAAGATGAGCATTCAAAACAATGCGAGCGACGGTACTCTCCAAGAACTCAAGACGGTCTCTCTGCTTGCCTGCTCACGAATGCAATACTGGCGATTGCATCAACACCCTAGACCTTGATGATTATAGCACCCAACAATAATCCAACCAAACAACAAATAACCACTGAGCCCATGGTATACAGATATGCTGCCCCAAGCTCATTCTTCTCGGAGAGCAACACAATCTCTTTCACAAACGAAGAAACCGTCGATAAATTCCCTGCAAACCCAGTTTTGATACCCCCTATCCAGAACGCCGCAGACTCGGATTCACCATTGAGCTTAATGAGTACCGCAGCGGACACAATGGAAACAATGCAACCCAATACGTTCGCTGTCAGCGTACCGAACGGAATGTGCCTCCATCGATCCGAATCTTGGAACCATTTTGCATTGTATTGGCCTAGTTTCCACCGTAATAGTGTTCCAGGAGGGGCAAAAATGGCACCCACCCACAATTGCCCATGGAATTTGCTATGCATTGCATAATATCCAACAAGGAATAATGTCACAAGGACCGTGACAAAGACAAATGGGGAATACATGCCATGCATGACGATATCAAAAAAGGCAGCCATTTTTTGTAAGATCCCGGTACATGCCGAGTCCACTTCACGCCGTCCCGATCTTTCGCCATGGATGTTCGAATCTTCTTCGGTTGCTGCATTCTGTGGCGTGCGACCATCATTCCCTTCCTCTACAATACCATCCCCAGTATTTGGATGTGCGCCAGTAGTAGTACTACTGCTATCAGTAGCATTTGCATCGATGATTCCTCCTCTCCAATAAAATAGCAGTCTTCCCAAATGTCTCCCAAATTGAAAGCTCGAAAGTGAACAGATGATCCCAAGCAAATACCCCATGAGAGCCTGGCCAACTTTGGAAGAACCCTTGTCCGACCCCGCCCCCAGGAGCATGATCACCATTTGCGAATTCCAACTTGCAAACGTGGTCAATGATCCACAAAAGGCAGTTTGCAACGCCACATGAAAGATATGATTGGATTGCATGGGATGATGCGAATTGAGCCAGGGCATTGTGGGAATGCAATGGGCATGTTCCTTCATGGGGATCATGAGACCCATGAGGAGACATCCTAGCATGTTCGCAGGCAGATCGATGAATATCGCACCATCATGATGAGCTGTGAGTCCATTGGAAGTGAGACATGTGGCCAGTGCTAATATATAGTCTTTTTGGAGTGGGGGTGAGGAGCAGTCTAGGCCAAATATTCTAGAAAGGTATTGTCGTATGGTGGAGCCAATGATGGCGAATGACGAGAGGTAAAGAATGAGCATGGTTTGTGATTTCACGGTGGAGGAGGAGCAATTTGATGGACCATCCAGATTGGATTTAGATTGGGATTCCCTTGCGATGGTATTTGTTGCAACGCATAATGATGACAATTTTCCCTCTTGCTGATCCTTGTCAGGGATGACGGCTGATATCACCTGCAATGATTTATGTTCATGCATGATGGATGTTTCCAAAAAATGAGGAAAAATGTCTCTCTACTATTTTTCAACGATTATTCATGAATACATCGCGGTACTAAGATCATTCGAGGCAGGATCAGGGTCGGGTAAGTAGACGGTAGATTAGAGTTTAGTATAGTAGAGTAGAGTAGTACTGTTTGTACAATGTCTACTCTGGTATTTGATATTTGTGTGTTACTTTGTTACTTTTACATCTTGTTTCTTCCTGCTTGAGCAGATATGGTATGGTAGTTTTGTGTATCAGCTAAAGTAGATGAATGCTAGAATTTGTCAATGATGACGTCTTTGCCTCGTCTTTGCCTCGTCTTCGACAGATGTTTCGTGACGTCACAAAAAGAAGATACTTAGGCGTTCATTTGCGTTCCACTTTGAACTTTGCAATAGTTCTTTTTCATTTTGCCTCCTTCCACCAGCCATCAAAAAGGTCCGGCGCTTTTTTGTGTTCGCTTCTGTTCACTTCCACATTATTTTATCAAAGCAAGCAAGATAGCCAGGATCCGAAAAGGCTCTGTCCGTTGTACTTTCTTCACCTCATACCTCATACTCTCGTCACATAAGCATCCTAATACTGCTACTTCTGCTGTACATAATATCAGATAGGCTCTGTCAGACACGATTGAACGCATTTCATCAAACAATATTATCCTACCATGGTTCGATCTCCTACTATGGCTGCTGCTATAGCATCATATGCTCTCACTGCACTGCTCGCAACATATATCATTAGTACATGCCAAGCGTTTTCGGTTGGCACAAAATTCTCGACTTTCAGAGTCAATGCCAAGTCAAGGTTTTATTCACCCAACCGCGATGTTGCGCTAGAGCCTCGATTACAAATGTCTGTATCGGAGGAAACAGAAACAGATGCATCTTCTTCGTCGCTGGAGTTGAAGCAGAATAATCATGGTATTTATGATCTTGCTGGAAAGGAAGAACACTTGTAAGTAGTAAATGCTCGTAGGCTAATGAGATCATATGATGATGTAGGGTAATGTCATGTTATATAAACTGGTACCAGATGCAATGGGTTCATTCATGTTCTTGGAAGCATTGTTCATGGATCCAGCCTAGAGATATTCCATCTCATGGAACTTGACACCATCATTCGGCAATTGGAATCACGACTTGTTACTATTGCTTTCGTTCCTTCATTTGACTCACACTTGTCCACCTCTCATCTTTCCTTTTCTGCTTGCTTTAAATGCACAAAACACAACCATACACACATTACACATACACACAAACAGGGCACTTCTTTCACAATATCCAGATAAAATCGTTATTCTTAAATTCTATGCACCCTGGTGCAGAGCATGCAAAGGCCTCGAACCCAAATTCATCCAAATCTGCAAGGATAAAAAATACAAAGGTCTCCCCCTCGTATTCGCCCAACTGTCCGTGGCGCATTCCAAAGAATACGTCAAGGCACTAGGAGTCCTGGCTCTGCCTTCCGTGCACATATATGCTGGCAGAGAAGGGCTCGTGGAGAATTTCCCCTGTGGACCGTCCAAGGTTCCAGTGCTCAAGAAAAAAATTGCACAGGTTGTGAATCAAAAGGTGGACCCTAAAACTTACGAATTGAAGGAAGTTTGTGAATCAGGTGATGAAACCGAACCGTGCGCTGATAGGACTATTGCGGGGACGGGAACTGTGACAAAGTTGTCTGTGGGTGATGTGGTTGTGAGCCAGGAGACTATGGATTATGTCAAGACTATTCCGTTCTTCTTGGATCTATCGGAGGAAGAGTTTGATACCCTCATGAGAAAATCTACGTACTCGACGTTTGAAGCTGGTTCTATTATTATGAAGCAGGGAATGCCTGGTGAAACCTTTTATGTTATTGATAACGGGGCGGTAGAGATTTGTGTGAAGGGAGCCTTTGAAGATCCGCTTACTACCCCTTCCGGATATCTCGGTACTACCGTCAATCAACTGAATCGGAATAATTACTTTGGTGAAAGGTCTCTTATTACAGGACAACCTCGTGCAGCTAGTATTCGTGCAGTGGACAAGACCCGTTGTTTCACATTTGATATGGCTGATATCCCACACAGCTCGTCGCTGAGCGGGAGAAGAGATCCCACAAAGGAACGTATAGAAGAAGTTAACGACAAGTACGGTGTGGATTACTATAATATCGATATGATCGGTACTCAATTCGAAGATGCAAGCAAGGCAAGCCAAGTGAGAGGGAGCATGAATAGACCTGGTATAATCAAGGGAGTTGATACGGATGATGATGATATTGATGATACCGATACTGTGGAATATTCATCGAATGATATGGTGCTCACGCTTCTTGTTCGTTTCAAGCTTCTTCGTCAAGCGGGTAGATGTTTCGAGTACATTCTTCAGACTAAACCGCAGTGGGGAGATGCGGGAGAATTATCTAGAAGATCGCTCTTGGTGAGCAAGTTGACTCCAGCACAGCGATCAGAATTCATGGATGTTTTCAAATTGATTGATAGCGATCATGATGGTACAATCAGCATGCCCGAGATGAAGAAGGCTTTGGATGTAATCGATAATGACAGCCGAAGTGATACTGAAATCATGGAAATGATTAACAAGGCTGATCCAAGTGTGGATGGTAACTCCGTCATTACAGCAACTGAATTCATTGGTGTCATGGCCGAAGCTGAATTTTACTATCTGTTCAAGGAAACTTTTGCAACCATGGATCCGCAAAACACAGGATATGTCCAAGCTGGGAAGCTGGATAATATTCTATGTGGTCTTCGAGATTTGATTAGTGATGATCGCAAGAGTATTATTGATGTTGAGGACAAGGATATGCTAATTGATTACGAGACCTTCTCAAGAATGATGATTGGATCGAGTAATTTTTAAGGAACGTTCATCGTTAACTTTTCTCGCGCTGCAGTTACACTTGCACTAAGTGATGTATTCTATCGCACAGGTTTGTGGGGGAGAGATGAACATCTTACAAGAGTTCAAATAAGGTTGTGGAGCGCAGGTGCACTTTTAAATATTTTAGATGCATCACCATTAATTACACAATAATTGCAATACTACTTCTAATAATTCCACCCATTAATTGCATACCACCTGCATCGTGATCAGTATAGAAAAGCATTATTTTTTGTTCAACTGGTCGATTCGGCCAGCATCCTAATTTTAGTTAACGCGCTTTTCTCGGAATCTCCGAGCAGAAATCTGGTATTTGTTCTGGTACTGTCTCTTTGTTCCATTCTTTCTTGAGAGACGTCGTTTTGGCAGGGAATTAATTGCCCATTGAGACTCGATGGCATCGTGTTATGAGATCTTACCAAACTTTGAATGTTTATTCTCTATTCTAGCATGACTGCACATACTAGTCTCCTCGTCATGCGATTTTTCCATTACCATTAGAGATTAATTGGGAAATTGAAAACCGCCTGTTAAGACCAGACATAATACACCTCAATTCATCTGTTTCGGCACTCTTTGCAGCCTAGAGCCTTGTCTCCGTGAATGTAATGAAACTCGAAAAATGGATCATCTGAATTCACATCGTCTATGTACATCAACATCCAAAAACATCCAAAAACATCCAAAGACATTAACAGGTCATAGTTCAAAAATACCTATTCTACTCTAATAACTGAGTCCCCTTTTCCCCGTTTCCTCTTACCGTTGAACGTTCGCTCTTCTACTCTCGTACCTAGCTACCTACTGCCCATGCTCGCTCATCTTGTACTCGTTCCATTCCATAGCCCGCTCTCGCTCATTGCGTAGTACTTCCTTACTATACGTCAGACGTTCCCAACGTACATTGTGACTTGCTTAACGCACCATAGATCTAAGCTCACATTTCTACTTCTAACAATAGCATCCTGACTCGATATTATAAGACGACTCGCAGAGTCAGAGACGCTGAAATTTGTGAGCAAAGCCTGGCATGATGGAGCCAACTATAAAGACCTCAAATTCGAATGTTTTTTGGGGCTCTGGCACCATTGTGCATAGTTCTTTACATGGATGGTCTACTACTAATGAGAGTTTTCTAATAGCTTTTAAGCCTCTACCAGCACAAGAAACGTTCCCCACTTTCTATGATGAGTAGGAAAAATCCCATCTTGGTCTATCCTATTATATTAATACATCCCACAGGATATGGTTTTGCTAGCAACCAGCCTAAAGTCATCATTGACATCTTTTCCATGCGCAAGAATTAAAAATGGATCGTGGTGGGTCGTGGAACAGAGTGAACCTGGTTTCACGGGACTCGTGTAAGAATGTCGTAACGAACCACGAAAGCATGAAAATCTGTGCCATAACGATTGCATTTGGGAACACAAGCGACGGTCTCCATAAAAACGAACATACTAGGATAAACACATGCACATAAACACCATTCGTATACCACGACCTATTAGAAGTCCAATACATTTATAAAGTGAATTACAATCTCTTATAATACAAAGTAGCAACCATTTCCGCCTAAAGAGACTAGGGTCGACACGGAGAGCAGAATTTGAAGCAGTCACTTCATTCAATCTTTAAGAGTTTCAGTCGTTCTTTATCAAACTCACTGTCAGAACGAGAACGGTCAAGAGGAACAATATATCCTTTTGGAAAACAACCCACGCAAAACACTTATTCATTATGAGAAAACCGTCTCACAGGAACTCGGCTGTCAAAGGCATGCGAATTTTAGCGGTTCTGTTGATGGCAGGGGCACCTTTACTTGTTACTGCTGATGAGTTGGAGCCTTCTATGTTGCCAACGTATTCACCTAGTCCAACTTCATTTCCATCTGACGAGCCAAGCGTGATTCCCTCCGACCAGCCTAGCATTACACCGACTGACAAGGAATCAATGGAACCATCGTCATCACCATCATCATCCATGTTCCCATCTGACGAGCCCAGCAGTACACCAACGGTGATGGCATCTGAGCCCCCTACGATGATTCCATCCAGCGAGCCATCTATCTCCACATCACCTTCCATAACCACGATTCCATCGAACCAACCATCTATCTCATTCGAGCCTTCAATGATGCCATCCAGCCAACCATCTGTGTCCACAGCGCCCTCTATGAGTAGTCAACCCTCAAACAGTCCATCTCTGCAGCCAAGCAGCGGACCTTCTATCACGTTGCAGCCATCATTGCAGCCATCTGTGTCCACAGCGCCCTCTATGAGTAGCCAACCCTCAAACAGTCCATCTCTGCAGCCAAGTAGCGGACCTTCTATCACGTTGCAGCCATCATTGCTACCAACTATCATTCCGTCATTACTACCAACTACGATTCCTTCAGGGTCCATTCAGCCATCGATTACTCCGACATCCTCCTCTGTTCCAAGTTTTGAGCCATCCAACAAAATCACACCATCTCCCACTGCTTACGACTGCGATGGTAAAACAGATACCACAGATCGATTTTATGTGGAAAAAGATTTTTCACGAAAGCATTCATGCGATTGGGTCGGGAGAGTGAGCATGGCAAGATGCTTTAAGAGCACAACAAGTGACGAATCTCCTGCTACCACCTCGACCACCCGGGAGCTCTGTCCAATCACATGTGGGCTTTGTAGCCTAGCACCTACAAGCATGCCCTCGCCCGAACCAAGTTTGACACCATCGAGATCTCCCACCAGTCTACCCACCACTTTGAGACCCAGTATCATGATCACTAGCACGCCCCCTTCTACCGGTCCATCCGTAACACCTACTTCAGTGACTTCTACCGGTCCATCCGTAACACCTACTTCAGTGACTACTGCTTTTAGTCCATCCACAGTACCAACTGTCACTCCCCCTGTTGCAATGATTACCAATGTGAGTATTGAGATTGGACCAATTGCAGCATCCGAAGAAATGAACAATGACGAAAAACTATTGTTTGAAAGTATTGCCAAGATATGGATTGAAGCACTCCTTGCATCCAACACGCCAGAGATCACTCTGAGGAGTATACAAGTCGTAAATCAAAGACTTGTCGTGTCGAGTGCAAGAAGATTGCAAGGGTCCGGTTCGTCCTTGGTGGTGGATGTGGAGGTCAGTGGAGAGTTTCAGCCGACGCAGGACTTCATGGAAATGACCGATATTGGGTATGATAATATCGTCAAGGGATACTTCCGCACACAGAAGAGTAGAAGCGCGCTATTGAATGCTTTGAAGGAGAGCAGTTATCCTAGTGGCATATACTTTGATTCTTTGAATGATCTTGGTTTGTCTTCTGGTAATCGGATTGTTGGTACGCTCGATAAAAATGAAAAGAAGAATATTAGTGATAACGAAATCATCATCATTGCCGCTACAGTGTCCGGTGGCGCCATAATAGTGTTTGCTGTGGCGGTGTTTATTTGGTCTAAGAAGGGAAGGTGAGTACATTTCTTTATTTTCGGCTCTTTCTTATCTGCATAATATTCGTAACGATTGACGAGGGTGCTTTCAATTACGCAAACCGCTTACCGTGTCTGTATGTTCGTACTATAATAGAAATAGTACAAATGGTGTTCTCGGAAGGATCGAAGAAGATGTAGAGGCGGATATTGCAGCTATGAATAGGCCAACTCCGAGCATGGATATCAAGGACATGGGAGGTTTCTTCTCAGATATCACGACGCCAAAGCAGACCAAGGATGATAATATAAATAACTGGGAGGCTATGACGCCTCAAGTTCCAGAGCCTCCTAAATCGCACCGTAAAACTGCCAAAAGAGGAGAGGAAGAGGATATTTATGACGACGACGACGATGCCACTGACGGTAGCAAGTCTCAGAGAACATTCAACACCTTGGAAAAGATTTATTCAAACGAGAGTGAGAATGCCAGCTATCAAAGTTATGGATATAGCTTGGAAGACGGATTAAAGTCCAAAGCCTCCGTTTCACCAGGAACTGTTTCTGCGGGCACAATGAAGATGGACCTGTATGGTCTAAATGCATCAAGATATGACTTTACACAAGATGACGAGACGCTTGAAGTCAGCGTCGGATCTCCAGGCACTGTAAACTCTGGTTTGACTTATGACGATGCATCAAAGGTGGCCGCAAAACATGCTGCGAGAGGAACGATGCAGACTGATGCTGGTTTCATCAGAGTTTGCCAGGCCCCACCAGGCAAATTGGGCGTAATTATTGATACAACGAAGAATGGTCCAGTAGTTCATCAAGTGAAAGCTGGAAGTCCTCTTGAAGGCATCATTTATGCTGGAGACAGAATAATTTCGATTGACGAAATTGATACAAGAGGAATGACTGCAAGCAATGTAACAAAGATTATGGCAAAGAAGTGCGATGTTCCCAGGAAGATAACTGTTTCGAGTAAAACTTATCAAGGAAACTTCTAGTAAATGCGATTACATGTCTATTGCAGATCTCAGCCATATTTTTCTTACCATGATGAGATTTTTGTTGTCACCACGGATTTCTGTTACTTCACGCAAGTAAGTATCCAGAAATAATTATTAGTAATCAGTAAAGTAATTTAAAGCGTATGTTCAAAATAAGAGTTATTTTGTTTCATGGAGATCGGTTCAACATCCCCCTTCTATTATTTGTACTAGTCGGCGATCGAACGCTTTAGCGTTCAGGATGAATCTTGCTAATCCGCCACATGCTGCACGGCTGATACCATTGGTTGTCTGCGTCTCAACGCTATTCGTATGATGCGAATCATCATTATCACAAACATTATTTGGTCATTGGAATGGCAGTTATATCATAAGGAGGCCATAGTACCATGACTTCTACTGTATGAGACTGTATGCTAGGGAACGAGTATATGGTATTTGAGGTCAAGGCTGATGAACTACCACTGGGTGAATATTTTGGTGAGGAAATATCTGCCAATATGCGAAGTGCTGGTACAGGAAACGGTTGCGATTTTTTCATTGAAGATATGGATATATTTGCTTGGCACATATGTTTTATGAATGATCTTTCCTGAACGGTACACAAAGAGTAAGAGTATTACAACCGGAATCGTGGAACTAATACTGTCATTCCTTCACATAATGCATAATGTGTGATTACACCTGCTGGCAACATTAATGATCTTTCGTCACACTTCAATGTCATTGTGGAAAGTCCAGTCAAACCACCAGTCAGTCTTCTGTACGACTTCGATCATATATCTGGTAAAGCCTATCTTGGAGAGAGTAAGGTTCAAGATGATTATACGTACACATGTGATCGAGTACTTATCGAAAGCCACGACGGCACCAAATGTCCTCTCAGCACAGTCTACAATAAATCTGTGAAGATGTCATCAATGCGCCCGGTTGTTCTAGTAGGCTTTAATTGTTATGGATCGAAGAATCAAAGCCTTTTGTATGATCCAATAATAATACCGTTAGTTGATCGTGGATTTGCCATTATGAGTAAACAGGAAACGTGCCCTTCTCTCACCGACATTTGAACTAAGCTCAATCGCTCATTAGTACTGTAGGCATACTGCCATGGACGAGGAGGTAGAGAGCTTGGACAGGCTTGGCATGAAGGAGGGAGGCTAGGAAACATTATGCAAAGTGTGGAAGACTACACTTCTTGCGCAGAATACCTAACAGGAAACAAAAGTATTCTACGATCCAGAGACTCTGATGAACGTATGTTTATTGTTACTCGGGCGTTTTCTGCCGGGGGCCATGTAGTTGGTGCCTCTGTAAATGAGAATCCAGAGCTCTTTCATGCCTCCCACTCTAACAAATGCATTTCTTGATGTCATGGGATCCATGTCAGACTCATCCCTGTGCCTTACAGAGCATGATGATAGACAAATTCCTGTTTCTCAAGCTATTAATTTTGGGAATACAATCAGATATTATGGTTACGTTACAAATTTTCTTTTAAGTAAACATTGAAGAAGAAGGAGGGCACTAGAAACCTGAGTCAAATGTCACAGCTTAATTTTTCTTCTGCGCCGTATACTCTATGCACGAAGGCAGTCGGCCGCCCAAAGCTTGATAGGAGGATCATAATATTACTAGTATTGCATGATTTTGCCTCTTTCGTACTCAACTTTTGAACGTCCTTACAATATAATCAAGATTGTCATCGCTATCCTTTCCTGTAAATATGTAATTCTAGCTAGAGACGAGGAAGACGACTCCATCTTTACTGAGAAGATTTTTTTTGCGGTTGTGGCAACATCGATTTCCAAGATGACATCAATTTAAGCAAGGTTCCTATTCTTCTTGTGACCGAGTTTAACTTAGTAAATCATTGTTTCTTCTTCTTCTTATTCTTCTTACAAACACATCTCCCTTTCAGAGATAACACAAATATTTACAGCTGCATATTTACCTCTTCCTCGCCTCATCGCGCACTTCAATAAGCAGTACAAGAAAATTGGAAGAAGAGAAATATCGTCAAACTTCATGCTCAAAAAGCATGCCATAGAAATGACAATCCTACGTCAAAATATCGCTGCTTGCCGACAAGAATATCTGGACCAACCATGCCAATATAATGCTAACAAAATAGATAGCAGGTCTCTATTGCCATATTCCTTATACTAGATCCCAATCGTTTCAGGTGGCACAAAGGCACACAGAACATATTCATGATCTAACAACCCTTGTATCTTACAGTTTGACACAAAACCAAAATCTTTCATTTCGGATAGCCGACCGCTAAGTAAGTGCTACCTTATGGAATATATTCGACATGATGTCGTAATCAACACAAATAGACAAATGAAAAACAATAAAATGAACTCGAAAAATCTCTATCTATCTTTTTTTAAATGCATCACATTCTTGATCAGCAGCACCCTCCCACATCAATGATCTCTCAGTCTCCCTTGATAGCATCACATAATCTACCTCCTACTTCCACGTGATATCATTTGTTTCAAATACACCGACTGATCAAGCTCCATCCGACGAGACAGACTAGCCCGATATTTTCTAGGCTTTTGATAAGCTGAATGGTCAGCCCTTACCCGGGGGCGCTGATCAACTAAATACCTTTAACGCTACGTGCCAGGTTTGAGGACCCCATCTTAGGGCACGTATCCAACACGATGCCCAAATCTATTTGATCTCTGAAATAAGAATATTTTTCGAACCTACACAGCTTTCAGCCAAGCGCAGCCCAAGTTAGGTTTCCTAGGTATGTATCGATGTTGTTACTCTCTGATGGAAATATAGCTAGTGCATCCCAGCAAGGACGGGTTCTCTACTCCCAAAATATGCTTCAAGGTCCATTCATTATCCGGATTAAGTGTCATAACACCTGCTTCACTCTTACATGAATCTGCAAGATGCTGGCTCCATTTCTTTGCAAGAATCATTGCTCCAATATCAACATTGAAGCCTTTGGAATCGAAAACAGTGCTATAGCAAAATATAATATCTGCTTGAAATAGAATGTCTTTCATTTCGCTAGCAGGTGCTTCGTGCATATGTATCTGGATTGAATTTGAATCATCAGATGGTGGAGAAAAATATTCTGCTCAGCACCATTCCTCTCGACATTTACAGCATCGTCGTGCATGAGCGAGCTGATTTCAATCCCATGAAGTTCTCTCCATGAAACATCACAATCAGATGCTACGATAGCCAAGGCTTGATACAATACCAAGCGACCACATCCGCCTCCTAAATCAACTAAAACGCAGTTGGCTCGCGACCGTTTTTCGTTTCAAATTTGTCAATAGCCAGGGCTAGTAAGGAATCCAAACTTTGAAGTGGGAACTCGCGTCAATGACAGTGGCAATAGAGCTTTCATCTCCAAACAGAGCGTCCTTGTCGATGGCTATTCTACGCTTATACTTTGATTCAGGATACAGGACGTTTTCAATGATATGAATTGATTCGCCTGGTTTCAGTGAATTCGCCACGATCGTTGCAACTGGTATAGAGGTATGCGTACTGAATAGTTGTTGGTCACAGAACGTCTTGTGGCATACGGACGGGGGGACCAAACCAGATGGGAAGCGTCACTTATATGAGCGATTGGTAGATGGTACCATTGCATCAACACTTTACCGGGGAAGGAAGCTGCCTTAGATCATCATCTCCTCCACCTCCAGAAAAGGTATAAGTGACAGGTATAAGTATCTCCTATACGATCAACGCAAGCATGGGGGTAACACCGCCTTTGAAAGGCATGCTGTTTCTAGTAAAATTATCTATACTACTTGTTGGTCTATGAACAATTAGCGATGATCAAATCGGAGTGTTTCAATTTCCTTTTCTCGTGACGGTGAAGAACAAAATGTTTATGTATCATAAACTTTTTTCAATTCCCTTTCTTCAACTGAACTTCCCATAAGCGTCGTACAAGTTCCGAATCGCGGTCTTTTTCGATATTTTGGCGATTACACAACACAACACAAAACAAAATAAATTAAACCATCACTTCTTCTACCCGACAAACCACTAC
>Ga0306864_1000643_pt1 | contig 15605 bp, 12 predicted proteins | sample AntRauTorckE5430_FD_190448 | JGI IMG/M metagenome (GOLD analysis project Ga0306864, IMG submission 190448) | Saline lake microbial communities from Rauer Islands, Antarctica - Metagenome Torckler E5 #430 (v2) (version 2) | ecosystem: Environmental > Aquatic > Non-marine Saline and Alkaline >...
CCAAGAAAAATACCTTCAATATGGGATCCAGGGCCAAGTGTAATTTCTCCAGCTATTTGCCAAAAGATATTTTTATGCTTGGCTCCGCCTGTTACATTTATATTAGCGCTAGTGGCTGTATTGAGGTTTCCCGTAATTTGTAAGATCCAAATATCTGTCTGATTTCCGTTGAAGGTGATACTATCAATGATTGTCACAGCTGATGCCCATCTGTATAGGCCAGGTGTGAGTGTATCATCAACAAGAATTCCACCACTGAGATTGAGAAAGTCTGGGTTTGGACGGTTTGCAGCGTCGTCGTATGCGGTTTGCATGTCGCCGATTGCGACAGTTAAGATCCCAGGCGTGGGTGTTGCATAGTCAGCTGCGTATATTCTCCCCACTACGTAAATTGATGTCGAAAATTTATTAGAGCTATCTACCACCAGCGTAAACCCTGTCAGAGCCGTAGATGCGATTGGGCTTGTCCCTATGTCACCAGTCACACTTGTCTGTCCCGTAGTTGTTACACCTGTTTTTGTTAATATGACATAATTTCCTGCTGTTAACAGGCTGATAGGTTCTTGAGGATCATATGCCTGTAAAACACGCAGTTTAACACTGTTTGCCGATAAGTTCTGCGTTGCTGCTGAACTGACGAGATTTCTATTATCATCTCCTGAAACAACAACAGGATGGGAAGGAAGCTGCAGTGCTTTTTCTTCGGGCTTTCCCACTTCGCCAACAAGAGCCGCCCCAGCAATAGCAGTAGACTGAATAGAAACTTTCCCATGATTATTCGCTGCATTACAAAAGGTCACTGCGACAAGGGCTCCAAGAAGCGTTAAAACTATATAGAACTTCTTGTGCTGGTGCTGGGCACTTCTCCGTCTGCGTCGGATAGTGAAGATAGAGTGATTATTGACTTTTGGTGTTTCCTGAATGACGGTTTGTTTGGACATTTTTAACTTAGCCAAGATTAAGAGAAGCAAGAGAGTGGACGCAGTATTTGCATAATAGCTCCTATACTGTTGTCGGTAGTAATTGATTAGCTTGATGATTGATGATCACAAGGAAGTGAAACGTCTAATATGTGTGAGAATGACTCCTCGGTCATGGGAATAATGGCCCACAGAGATTGTGTAATGACACCGCGCTCGTCAGGCTATGAGCCTTAGGCCATTCCAGAGGCCATTACAGTCCGGACAAGAGATCTCGGCTCAATAGGAAATGTTCCGGTCGCGCGACTGGGATGTCCTATTTCTTGGATAAAACAGGACCAGTTTATTATTTGTGTTTAGTGGGTCATTTGAATCGGTGCATTTTATATTAAAAACTGTTCTATTGATTCAGTCAGGCCAATTTACTTACATTCTTCAATCTGTATTAGATGACCACCATTTCGAAACCAATATAATAGCTAGCGATTCCATTTCGGTGCATCTCATTTCTTGTAATTCCACCCTAAACCCTCCTGATACCCTGACCCTAACCGTAAATATGTCGAAGCTGTCTTTTCGAAGCCACGAAAGAGACATGATTGGACGATGATGAGTAATGGAATGGGTCATTGAACTCTTGTTTTATAATACTTGACTAAAGGTCGAGACACCTCAAAGTGACGACGGTATAGTTTGCACAAAAGCGGTAGTGACTTTTTGTGTACTATGTAGTAAACTGTATTGGGTATTGGGCTCCCTCCCTTCCTCACCTGCTGTTTACAATGATAAACTGAAATCCATTTTATGATGAGGGCAGACTTCATTTGGCAGACTTCATTTCCATGAATAGGTTGTTTATAGCAATTCTTCACTATTGGCATTTTGCGTTTTTAAAACCTTTTCCAATGCAGTGACCTTACCTTATAGTTCAGAGAGTTCTTCGAACAAGCTGTCGATATTCCACCCCATTCTTGGCACTATCAGTGGTACGGCACGTTCTTGAGGAGTGTAGGTATCGTTTACAATCAAACAAATGACATCTTTGAGATACTGATTTCACCTTCTCGACACGCGTCATCGAGATATGTTGTAGAATCGGATCTGTCTCTGTTATTGTGCAGCTCAAAGGTACAAGGTACCTTTGGTACGTGTAGGATCTCTTGGTGTTGACGTATAACTCACTAGTTCTCTGTCTAAACACACTTTCTTACTTCTTGCCAATGATGTTGTATCCAGAATGCGCCCGAGGCTTTCTCTCACTCGACAGCGTTCTGTCTTCCAGCCAATATTGTGTGTTTTTCTCTCTCTCGCATGCTCGTCAGTCATTTTCCATTACTTTCCTCATTGTTTCAAGCTGCTCGATTTCTACTCTTCTCTTCACCCCTTCAATTGCTGACTTTATGTAGATGCTTTCAGCTACTTTGTGCAAGCATCACGGATGAATGCTTCGATGTCAGTCATGATGCAAGACGAGCCTGATGATAAAATTGAAGAAATCGACGGATTGCATGGACATGGTCCGTTTGATCTCAAATAATGCGAACCAGCATCTGCAACCCACGTTCCTAAATACATCAAATACAATCATAACAGTCCTTTGAACAGAAGTGGAACAGCAGCGATGGAAGATATTCGAACAGACACAAGCAGATGAAAGAAAACTCAATAATAGACCTAAAATATTATCATCAAATTATTTATCGTCATCATCGTCGCCAGTCTTGTTCGAAATAAAAGGACTTCCAACAACAAATGAAAGTTGCAGGTAAGCTTGTAGCTTTGACAACAACTTTTGATGTCTGGGCACGCGAATTCTAATAACGATGACAACCACCAGCATCGTTTCCCATGAATCATGATCTCAACCAACCACGGCACTTCATTTTCGCAACTGCGCAGCTACTACATAACCGTTGAATTTCAGCAGACAACTTCATTCATATTACAGTGCTCGTGTCTCCCTAGGAACTATTCCACGAGACCCCACTCTCAAAGACAAGCGATGCTATGAATTCAACGATGGCTTACTTCCCTGCATACAGGTACCAACAGGTTGCGGACACTTTGATCGTTCCTCCCGCCGTCGTACCTCTCAATTGTCTGTTCTTCCTCAATAATATTACGGGTTGGCCGGTTACAACACCAGCTAACTCAGGTGCCAATTCAGGTGCCAATTCAGGTGCTAACTCAGGTGCCAATTCAGGTGCCAATTCAAGTGCCAATTCAGGTGCCAATGGTGCTAGAGCTGCTGCTGATAACGTTAATGATAAAGCTATCAGCACAATCCATTGCATATGTTGATGCATTTTTACCTCTTTGCGCTGCTTCAGGGGTGTGCTGAATTACTTGATGTATTTAAAGTATTTATTAAATATGATTATTATTATATCCTCAAATATTAGTATCTCAAATGAATTGAGTTTCAGTCCGGGAAGATAGGTTAAAATAATAGAATAATTAGTCCAGCAAAGATGACCTCAGATAGCAACACATAACCAATTACAATCCGGGTTATTAATACGAGAAATATCTTTTGATACGATTGACTGTTGTGCTAAACTTTGAAAGTTTGGAACTTTTTAGTCTGGTATACTACTGGATTCGATTGCTTTGGGACCGACGGGCGTTTAAAAACTTAGGCCCAGCTGTCTTCAGTCATGGCTAGAGTTTCTCCTGGATTTTTTTCAGCAATATTTGTTTCATTGATTCCTCTCTTTCCAACTTGCACATGGCCCGGTACCGAGATTGTTCATTGATGCATCATCTCGTGCATCTATGATAATGATTCTTCAATTGGTTGCAAGACAGAATTATTTTTGTCCTATGTTCATAATGTTTGAACGTGTTTGGTACTATGCAGGCAACAACAAAAGATTAAATGTCTCCTAGCTAGTCATTGTACCGTACGTGCTGGCGAGCAGATGTCCCTCAGATGGACGGATTAAAATGACTCCAAGAGAAACGCAAAATAAAAAAATTCACCTTCAACCCCCCCCATGAGCAAAATGTACCTAGCTAGGTTGACGTACATTAATTTGTTAGCACTTTCAACACGTATAAAGTGGTACCAAAAGTAGAAAATGTGATGAAGAGAAAGATAAAAATCATCAAACCAACAACGCCACTCAACTAACAACATATTATGAAGAGGATTTTTACCAAGCTCAGTACTCTAAGCTACTCTAAGTGTAATTGCTTTGCACTTTCTAACTATGCGTATTTTAGAATGGTTTATCCGTAAAATCTACGTAGAATTATTGAGATTTGAAAAATTGTGTTTCCATGTGTTCTAAAGCATGGTAGGGGGTTATTGCCCCACTTTGTCTGCATGAAGCCTGGCTACAACATGCCGACTACAGTACAGTAGGTTTGTGAAGTGGTAAAGAATGAAAACTCTTATCTTGTAGTTCCCGTTTCATTTCTTTGCCAACTTTTTTGAAAAGGGTAATAACCTTATCAGTGAACGACCAAATATTACGTAAACTGTGTATAAATGAAAAATGATCAATTTTGATAGCGAAATGACCTTTTACTTCAAAAGTCAGCATTACCAGAGCATATTCACTCAAAGACGCATCTCATATGAAGAAAAGGATTCCCAAGTAGAACACAACCGTTCTCGAAAAGGGAGAGGTCAATTTATAATAAATCAATGTTTTTCTATCCCTATTGGACCCTAGGTGATGTTTCCATCCTTTTTGTGGCCATTAAGCGGTATGAACTACCAATCTGTGGAACGGAACTTCACACCTCACACCACTTCAGAACAAACTCTTGAGAAAAATTTGCACTATCAACTATAACATAAGATCAGATTAGCACTACTAGCCAAAGCCTCCACCATGAGTTCCAAACAAACAGTATCGCAGCTATTGTCAAAATCAAAGGAGACTTTCATCGAAGTACTGGGGGGCGTATACGAACACTCACCATGGATTGCAGAGAAGTTCTATGAGGAACATCTTGAGAATAACAACAAAAGGGCAATTTCTGATGTTCGTGAATTATATTCGGCCATGTCCTCCGTTGTGGATGGCGCATCTGCCGAGCAGAAGCTAGAGCTTTTGCGCTCCCACCCTGATCTATGTGCAAAGATCGAAAATTTGAAGACCCTAACTAAGGAAAGTCAAGAAGAGCAAACAAAGGCTGGGCTTGGCTCCATGACTGACGAAGAAATACAGATTTTTACTCAGATGAATGATGCGTACAAAGAAAAATTTGGCTTTCCGTTCATCTTGGCTGCTAGAAATGTTACAAAATACACAGTCCTCTCTGCCATTGAAGGAAGGCTTAATCTGAGCAAAGAAGTCGAGTTTGCAGGTGCTCTAGTTCAGGTGGGAAAGATTGCGTGGATGCGTTTACTTGCTACTCTGGATACAAAGGGTCATAAGGGATTCCTCACTTGCCATGTGCTAGATACTGCAAACGGGTGTCCAGGTGAGTAGAATCAGCAAAAGATCAGAAATATTGTTGTCCTTTACTGCATACTAATTAATAATCTGTTGCCGCCTTTCTATGTACTTACATTCAAGCCGAGAAAATGAAAATTCATTTGGTTCGCCTGTCTCCTCTAGAACATGCAGGATTTGTAAAAGAATTTGTGACCAATTCAGATGGTCGCTTTGATTGCGGTCCAGCCTTGAAGGGAGATGATTTTATTGTTGGTACATACGAATGGACCTTTTTTGCAGGCGACTATTTTGCGAGAAAGAATGCAACAACTTCAGGGGTTCCATTTGTAAATGACATTCCCTTGAGATTTGGCATCGACGACCCAGAGGAGCACTACCATGTCCCACTGTTGGTTAGCCCTTGGAGTTATAGTACTTACCGCGGAAGCTAAGGCAGAGATTTTTGTAACTTGATGCTCGCTTGTTGGAAGTATTACTAGTTCCAATAGTCGAGTTAAGTGTTTCTGTTTAAGATCTATATTGATAATAATATGTTTGCAAACATAACTAATAATCACCCTACGAATGCTAAATAAATGTGTTAATGCTTTGTAAATCCACATAGTTTTTCGCGAATTTAAAGTTATGACAATCAGATTGGTTTTGAAGAAACAAAACAGCAGTTTATTGCCCACTTGAAAAATCCAAATTCCCATTGATCACTGAACAGTGACATATGATTTCACCACATGACATGGTCGGGTTGATCTCAAATAATGTGAACCAGCATCTGCAACCCACGTTCCTAAATACATCAAATGCAATCATATCAGTCCTTTGAATAGAAGTGGAACAGCAGCGATGGAAGAAAATCGAACAGACACAAGCAGATAAAAGAATACTCAATAATAGACCCAAAATATTATCATCAAATTATGTATCGTCATAATCGTCGCCAGGCTTCTTATAAAAGGACTTCCAACAACAAATAGGAGTTGCAGGTATTCAGCTTGAAGCTTTGACAACAACTTTTGATGTCTGGGCACGCGAACTCTAATAATGCTGACGACCAGCATCGTTTCCCATGAATCATCATGATCTCAACCAACAACAGCACATCGTTCTCACGACTGCTACTACTACACAACAGTTGAATTTCAGCAGACAATTGCATCAATATTACGAACCCACCAGCGACCAGCAGAGCATGAGATTATGTATCTCACGGGTTCGCTTGCACACCCTCCTGCTATTTCCTATTTATCATGTCCAATCGACTAGTAACAATAAGACAAAATAAATGATTACTCGTGCTAAAAATAGAGTTTGATGACTAAAAAGGGTTTATTATATAAAAAGAAGGCCCAGCTTTAAACAAAACTTGTTTCAAGTTCAAAAGGAAACCAGGACTGCTCGATTACAATTTCCACGTTGAGAGTCGAAGAACGTGCCTTGTACATAAACGAACGCATAAAGAGTAAGATGAACTATTACACGAGACCCCACTCTCAAAGACATGCGAATGAAGCATCATATGGTTTCAACGATGACCGCATTCCCTTCATAGAGGAATCAACAGGTTGCGGAGGACGAGGAGGGTACTATGCGAGGATTCCACAGCACCAGCAACGAGAGAGCATGCGTATTCGTCCCAACAACAGCAGTCAGTTGCAACATGTTGATTTAGAACTTCTTCCAGGTTATACCGTTCCAGTAATTTATCAACCACAGGGAATTTCAAGAAGCGGTAAGTAGATAAATCAGGCCATGTGGATATTGCTTTCATGTATAGTATCCATTTATCAACAATCTAATCCTTTCAATTCTATAATGTCTTGACACTTAGTCGTCCTGATGAGACCTCCAGATCCTCCCCTAGATCAGCACTTGGTACACCAGCATTCTTCACTCCGTGATTTGGATAATTATCCTCACTATCAGGAGGATCAAATGAGCATTAGTCGAAACCACAATGAAATCTCTGATATCTTGTATCGTCGTGTAATACCAGCTGGTACATCAGTGGCAAGGGCGGCATCTGTTCTCCTTGGTGGCTCTAACGCTGGTGTCCACCATCACTTGGACCAGATTACGATGATGAATGAACGTGTGTATCAATCATCCTTAGATCCTCACAACACTCATATCAGTGTTGAGTCGTCTACTACAAGTGGCAATAATCCAACTTCACTCTTTGGTCAGGAATCCAGAAGTGCATTTAATTTGGACTGTCAGCAAACAGAATATTGTGGATCCCGTGTTGCCCCAACCATGGTAACAAATCGCTCTGATTCTTTTGATTATGCTACCAGCTCAGCAAATCAAGAAGCAAGCAAGGTCAACAACAGTGCTTATTACTCCGATTCATATCGAAAATTCCTAAAATATCGACAACATGAGTTATTTCAGGAAGTCGGTCCAAAGGACGCAGATAATCATGATAGCCTTGGTCAAATACAGATAGACAATGGCTCCTCAACAGATCAGGTGAAAATTCCAGCAGCAAAAGGGCATCCTTATGCTTTCCTCTTGACTAATCTTGGGAAAAGACCGCTCGGAACGAAAGGCTGCCCTTCAACTAAAAGGAAGAAGGTCAAACGGTCTGCTGACACTCCACGGCGCCCGTTGACCGCATTCAACTTCTTCTTCAGCGAAGAACGTGAAATCATCCTGGCACATCTACCAGATGACGCTGGTATTACCAACGGTTCCACTGCTGGTCTGAAAAGAGCAAATGATGACAATATATCGTTAGTTGAAGCGATTGAGAAGTCCATGGTGCAGCTAAGCAAAGAGAAAATGGATTCCTTGAATGTTAAAATCAAGGCAAATACTCAGACCGTTCTCGACACTGAAAACGAAGGCGATCGAGTAAAAAAAACTCACCGAAAGATGCATGGCAAGATTCCTTTCCAAATGCTGTCCAAGCTGGTAGGGAAGCGATGGCGTTCCCTTTCGTTAGCGAAAAAACAATATTATATTGATTTATCGAAAAGGGACAATGAAGCCTATGGATGTAGAATGGTGGCTTATGAAAAAATGGCATCATCGTCGTCTCGGGCAGGAGAAGGAAGGAGTTGAGCATAATATTATGTGTGGCACATGTGTAAAACAATTTTTTTGAATTACTGTAGATATTCCAAAGTAATAATATTTGTGCCAAAAAATATGTACAGTGATTATACTGATTGTGTATCTCAAAAATATATGAATTAGGTAATACAGTAGTGAAACTAAGTAGTGCATAACAGTACTGGCACCTGACACAACCCAAGAGGAGATATCAATAATGTCTCTCTTCTTTTTTCTTTTAGCTAGATAGTAGCTAGCTACCATAGTCGCTAGCTTCGTATCGTATGATAGAGAGAGAGATGTTGATGAAAATTTATTAATAGGTACTTCCCTGGCTGGCCGGAATTTGATCGGCTTGATAAACGCGCAGAAAAGGCCATTATTGTTTCAATCTTCACCAACAACCACCCATCGAACCAAAACAACAAGAAAGACGTCCTGGCATCGAATATGAAGTTTGAACTCGTTTGAAGCTCTAGAATATTAAAGGCATTCTATTGTTGTGAAAGGGACCCCACTATACACATGAAATTCAACTACAAGCTGCACCGCCTTTGCGGATCAGCGTACGGAACACCAAATGCTGAGAATTCCGCTTCAGCAACTGCAGGAGGCAATATTGTGTACACTTCTTCAGGAAATGTGCTTTTGTCGCCTGTTTCGAACAGAGTGCAAGTGGTTGACTTATTGACACACACTGTGAGGACTTTATCTTGCGAGGCGAGATCAAACATTAAAACAATCGCCCTTTCCCCTGATGATCGGCTACTCATCATCATTGACACAGAAAATCATGCCATGCTGGTAAACTTTCATCGCTCTGTTGTTTTGCATCGGTTTACTTTCAAGAGAAATGTCAGGATTTGTGAGTTTTCTCCATGCGGTGCTTTCTTTGCAGTCACTTGTGGAAATCATGTGCAAATTTGGCACTCGCCAGGACTACGGAGGGAGTTTGCACCTTTTGTGTTGCATAGAACTTACACCGGCCTTGGAGATAGTGTCATTAGTGTGCAATGGAGCTCTGATTCATCTGTAATCATGGCGAGTTCTCGAAGTGGTACTGTGCGTATCTGGACAGTTCAAACTGTAGATAGTTTCGAGCCTGTGACTTTGAGCGGGCATAAGAGTAGTGTCGTCGGAGCCTACTTTGAAAAGATTACTCCGGGAAGTGGAGGAAGGCTTAGAAAGGTATACACTGTGAGTAATGATGGTTCTCTTGTATCATGGAATTGTGTTTATTCCGATGAAACAAAAGATGATGAGCAGAAAAAAGAGTTTATGGATGCATCAAGTTCGGCAGTTAACTTCTTTGGTGGAATGGGAAATGAATTATTTTCGTCTAGTAACAAGAATGGATTGTTGAGTGATAATACTACTTCCCAAGCACAACACTTACTAAAAGCGAAATGGGAAGTGAGCGCAAGGCATTATTTCCATCAAGATACCGAGGTTACGGCTACAAACTTTTCCGCCGCAAACAATCTTCTGATTGTTGGGTTTGCATCGGGTATTTTTGGACTGTATGAATTGCCATCCATGAGCAACATTCACACTCTATCATTGTCCAATCAAGTGATTCGTACAGTAGCAATCAATGATACAGGAGAATGGCTTGCATTTGGGTGTCCATCAACGCAGCAGCTCTTGGTGTGGGAGTGGCGTTCGGAGACGTATATCATTAAGCAGCGTGGCCATGCCTACGGTATGAGATGCATGGCTTACAGTAACGATGGAGTCGTAGTTGCAACTGGTGGAGAAGATGGATCACTCAAACTTTGGAATACATCATCTGGATTCTGCTATTGCACGTTGAAATCTCATACAGCTCCAATCACAGCGTGTGTGTTCACAAACTCGAGCGTTGTCTTATCTTCTAGTTTGGATGGAACTGTGAGAGCCCATGATCTTCATCGCTATCGTAATTTTCGCACGTATACAGCTCCTACACCTTGCCAGTTTACAAGTCTTGCAGTTGATCCTTCTGGAGAAGTTGTGGTTGCTGGAACAATGGATCCTTTCCATATTTATACTTGGAGCATGCAGAACGGTAAGCTGTTAGATATACTTACTGGTCATGTTGGACCAGTGTCTGAGCTCAAATTCCATCCTACGAGAGGTACTTTGGCGTCTGCCTCTTGGGATGGTACGGTGAAAATATGGGATTTGTACAAGCGAGAGGGAGAACCCGAAAACATTAAACATGCTCAAGATGTTGTTTGTTGCGCATTCCGTCCAGACGGAAAGCATATGGTAACTGGTACGATTGGTGGTCTACTAAGCGTATGGAATGTTGAAGACTGCAAGTTGCTTTTTGAGATTGACGGAAAGCATGATATTGCTGGTGGTGAGTTTTTCTTGTTTTTATTACGGTCTGGTCTGCCTTTTCCAACACTATATTAACTCTGTTGCATCTTTGAAATTTGGTAGGGCGAAAAATCAATGATAGGATGACCTCTGACAACAATGCTTCGGCTCGCTACTTTACGAGTGTGTGCTATTCTGCAGATGGTTCCTGTGTTTTGGCTGGCGGGAATAGCAAATACATTTGTATTTATGAAATATCCCAACAAATACTAGTCAAAAAGTTTCAGGTTAGTTTCAACAGAAGTCTAGACGGTATTCTTGACGAGTTAAACTCTAAAAATCTTGCGGATGGTGGCCCCATTGATGTGAATGACGATTCTGGGGATGAAGCAGACTTCAGTGCCAATTTGCCTGGTGCTAGAAGGGGAGATGATGGGTCAAGAAAAAGTAGGGTTGAGGTTATGACATCCCAAGTGGCATTTTCGTCGACAGGGAGGGAATGGGCAGCAGTCTCTAATGAAGGTCTTCATGTCTACTCTCTTGATGATGACATGATATTTGATCCCATATCGTTGACAGAGGAAATTACGCCAAGTGCTGTGCGATCTAATCTCAAGAATGAGAAGTATAGTGTTGCCCTTCTCGTGAGTCTTCACTTGAACGAATTCGCGTTAGTTCGAGAAGTGCTAGAAGAAATCCCGTATGGATCAATTCCCCTTGTTGTGAAGTCTATCGGACCTGAACACATTGAAAGATTAATGCAATTTGTATCCAAATGTATGCTGGATTCACCTCATTTGGAGTTTTACCTTCAGTTTTGCCTTGAAATGCTCAGGGCGCATGGTCTACACATGGAAAAATACCGCAATAGTTTCATGAGAGCTTTTCGCTCTATGCATCGATCTGTGCAAATTCATCATGATGAGCTGAAGCGTGTTTGTGATGAAAATCGCTACACGCTTGATGTCGTGGAGGATCAAACACAAATAACTCTTGACAGAAAGTAATTTATTAATAATAATCTGTGGAGCCTTATTCATATTAATTTACATTTCACGGAAGATTCTAACTTGCGAAATTATTTTGGAGTGAAACTAATCTTATCTCTAGAAATGATTACATAAGTGCTCTTTGTATCGAAGCCTAATTTAACACCTTTCCATTATCGGTAAATTAAATGCCAAAAGATGTTTAAATGCTTGCCTGCTCGTGGACAGTGTCAAATATGAATCCGAATCAATGCATCTCTATCATTAGTTTTTGCTGTCGCTCGTTACAATTTCTACAACTACAACTACAAAGAACTACAACTACAACTACTACTACTGTCGTAGTAGTCATATGAATGATTTAATGATCAATGATCAATGATCACTGTAAAAATGACTGTTTTGGGTTTTGGAAGAAACGGTTATTGCAAAAATTAGATGACGTCATCAACTATTAGCAGCATTATCTAGCATTATGTAATAGATCAAACATCAAACATCAACCATCAACCTCCATCAACCATCAACCATCAACCCACATCATCCAGCCCCAATTACAATATCAGAAGGTTGAAGAGGTGCCTGCCTGTTCGTGCCTTTAATTTGAATCCGTCGTATATCGAGCAACCATGTTGCAATCTTTGTTGTCAGCTGTCGTCCTTCTTTTAGTGACCTTCAATAAATGTGATGCTTTTTTATATCCTGCTGCAATATTGACATCTCAATCAAAGCTTACTGAGACAAACATGTTGGCAAATACAGATGATTACAAAGGTAGAATTGACGTCAAGAACCTTTCCAGAAGAGTGTTTTTTAGCGCTGCAACTTTGACTGCTATCGCTTCGAGCTCACCGCCTATCGCAATGGCAGGTGATGGCCAAGAAATAATTCCAATGGAAAGAAAGATAGTTTTTGGAAAAGTGACGATGAAATCAATTGATGGGCTCCCGGAGGGTACCAGCAGTTCATCTGCATTATACATTACAGCTAGACCGAATAAACCTGATAATGTGCCTCGAGCAATTTTAGACGGAAGCAATGGAAAGGCGCCGCCAGTATTAGCTTCGCGAATTCAAAGCCCTCAATTTCCACTTGACTTTCAATTGAGCACGTTAGATCTGACACAAGAAGGGGCTGCGTTCATGTCTAATAATAGGTACTGGTTTGAGGGGCAAGACTTGACTATCAGTGCGAGATGGGATACTGATGGCGTAGCTTCGACTCGAGATCCCACAGATTTGGTGGGAAGATCGCAATATATTGCCTCTAAGGGCAATGAAGCTATAGTGCAACTGAGCGGTAGGGGGTTGACCGGCAAGCTTGTAACTGGAAAGTCAAAGAATTAGGCATCTCTAGCATTACAGAGAATTGTAAATCTATTGGCTTCCATTCCAAGTTTTAGAGTATTTAATATATCAATATGCTGCACCTTTTAGGGCTTGGTAACTTTGATAGATTGAAAGTATGGAGCCCACCAAACTTCCTCGTTCTTTCCTCTTTTTATCTTGACGCAAGCAGAGACAACAAAGTCGCCTGTTGAGGTGAAGCATAATCTAGCAGTGTGATTAAGGTCGCTCTTGTCGAATCGAAATGATTTGCGGACTTGACCGCACCAAATATATGAACCTTGGTTTTCTTTTAAGAAGTGTTTGGAAGTCATACCCGAGTTCTTCCGCGCGCAGCAGAATTCAAGTGTGGCCACACATTTCTGGAGTGTTTTGGTGGTCAGCCAATCTAAGTAGTATTTGAAAAAATTCAGTAAGTGATACAATGATAATGATAGTTTTTGTGCATATCAACAGGGATAAAACGATGAATTTCCAAGAACTCACCTTGAGCTTTAGTGCTAACAGAGACTAAAAGTGGAATGCCTGGCCTCGCAGAATTATCTTCTTTTTTGTCGTTGTCCACCAAAAATGTGATGTCAATAGGAGACTTGCATATACGAGTTGCAAAAGAAGGATGCTCCTGGATCATTTCTTTTAGACAGCGAGAGGGAATCCGTACGCGTCCTTGGCGTCTCCCTCTGTGTATCGATGCATTCTTATCATCATCGAGTACTTCAGACTCCCATTTCAGAGCGGTATGACAGATCAATTCGTTGGCGATATCCCACATATCTCCGTTTGTGTCCAGGCAATCAATTCGCGGAATGACGACAGGTATCTTGACACTAACACCAGAGCTCACTTTTACGGTCGGCATCGGTTCTTCTTCGGTCAAACCACCGACAACGCCAGAGCGATTTGATAGGATTATGGTTGATCCAGTTTCATTTGCAACAGCCATTAAAATCACTATGTCGGTGGTGGCGATAAATACACCCTTGCTGTTCCCAACATTATCTAGTAAAGTCTCCTTCTCTAACACATTACTGACTTCGCCGTCATCTTCAATATAAGTATCCCCGTCGACAATATCCGCTATAGGGTATGAGTTCATTCTCTGTTTAGCTAGGGCGTTGCATAGATCCGAATAGGGACTTCCCCAGCTAAGATCTGAGCGAAATGCGAGAGAAGAAATCCTTGGACCTTTCATCTTCACAATCTTAAGAGCGATTTCTCGCTTCCTCCAAATTTCAATACCTGTGATTGGTGATGGCCCACGATACCTAAAACGGATTCGAACATTGCCTCCGTTTCTAATTTTGTTACCCATATCATGCGTTGCGGCAATCTGAAATGATAGAATACTACCTTCTCCAAGAGATTTACTCTTGTCGTTTATACTAGATAAAGAAAGTCCATCCGCTAGACACTTCATTTTGAGAGGTGGGAGCTGAGAAATAAAAAAAATATGTGAGAGAGTTTAGAGAAATACAGAGAATAGACTCTTCAAGGAAACTTACCCCATCATTTTCCATCATCTCGTTAAAGTCATCATTATCAGACTCTTCGTCAGAGAAGTTATCTTCTTCTTCCTCAAGCGCTTTTGCAACCTCGTCAGTGTCAAAGAGGATTTCCTCGGACAAACCTGGCATGCCAACGCCAACTATCTGAAGGCGCTCGAGTGAACCTAAACCGCTTGACCCAAAATCATTCTCTAGACGGAAGGGAGGAATTGTGAAAATTTCTCCCTCTGATAAATGAACTGGGACTGTAACAGCATCTTCCAGTGGGGTCGGAGAAGTTGCAAAGGACACAAGTAAATTTGGTTGGGCAGGAACAGCTTCTAAATTGACACAAGCAAGCTTGTCAACGCATTTGTTCGATGTCTTCTTTTGTGACACAAAGGAAGATATTGGATTTGGTATCTGTATAGTGTTCTTTGACTTTGAGCAGTTTGAGTCCAAGATTATATCGGGTTCAAAAGGAATAAAGAAGGATCTATTAAATGCTGAAACCCTTACACCTAGAGCTTCAAAGGTGTAAAGTGAAGGTGTACCGTCCTTGATTCCATCTTTGCTACTCGAGGGGGTCTCTTGCACACTAGATTGCTTCTTCAAAGAGCCTACAATAAATGGGAAATGAACTGCGTATTTTTCGGATCTCGGAGGCAATATAAAGGATAGCGGTGGTGCTTCGACATCAACTGTGCTTGACCTATCAAACACGAGCTGGCAGTTTGGAACTTCCAGTGGGACTGCCAAGGAGTTGCTAAATTCAATTTCGATTGTTCTTTCTTCCCCTTGAGCAACAAGAGTTAAAATGCTCTTTCCTGTTGAATCTTTCTTCTTATTGGCAAAGGGATTGAAGAATGTAGAGAGAGATCCTTTGACTTTGCCTTGGAAACCTGCCGCTTTGAGTTTATCTAATAACAAGTGCGATTCGGACTAATGTAAAAGAAGAAGAACAGGTAAGATACATAATGGATTACGTATGGAAATGGTCCAATGAATTGGAATCCGTGATATTTACCTTTCTTATTCTTGCAGAGACAATTTCAAGCGGTGAAACTGCTGAGCGATGAAGATGTTCGAGTAAAGACTT
>Ga0306864_1000644_pt1 | contig 15573 bp, 7 predicted proteins | sample AntRauTorckE5430_FD_190448 | JGI IMG/M metagenome (GOLD analysis project Ga0306864, IMG submission 190448) | Saline lake microbial communities from Rauer Islands, Antarctica - Metagenome Torckler E5 #430 (v2) (version 2) | ecosystem: Environmental > Aquatic > Non-marine Saline and Alkaline >...
AAGCTACAAGTAGCAAGTATCATCCCCTCTTTCCTCCTCTCCCCTCTTCTCTCATCATTAAAAAACAAAAAACACACTTCCGATTTTTAGAATTAAGACTGCTTGCTCGTAATTCGTAATAGATAAAACAGAAGACGATCCCATTCGTTTTAGTTTGTAGTGTATTGTAAAGTGCAAGGTAAACAAAGAAGAAAACTAATTCTCATTGCAATAGAAGAGGAACAGTATGGCTCCTGTTACAGCAACGACAACGGGCGTTGCCCGGCAAGTCATTGACAACCCGCAGCTCATTCAACTTCTGGAACGTCTTTCGGTCTTCGATAGAACGAATCCGGACGTGGAAGATATCTTTGACGATTCCGCTTTAGATAGCGATACTTCAAGAATAGATTTAGAAGGACTCGTCGGAGAACTTGAAAAATGTTCCCGGTGGAAGTTTGAAGAAATGGTGAGTGGACATAAAACATTGGAACTATTCTTTCTCTTGAATTAGAGAATATTTCAAGCACCTCCATTGATTATCCGCTCCGCTGCTTTTTGTATCCCAAGACAATGTACTTACGTATTATTTCAATTTCTTTCCAATCCAGGCAGATATGTATGAGTGGATTAAACCGCTCAATGCAATGGACGCAGCAATTCGACAAATCTTGAAACAATATCCTGCCCTTCTCCTCATTGGTCCCTCAAAGAAGAAAAAAGATGCGAAAACCTATAAAAGCAACTCTGACAATGATGTCGAAATGGATACTGAAATGAATCAATCTGATGCAATTATTCAGGCAGAATCCGAGGCGGAAGTAGACGCTACTCCTCCCTTCTTCATTCACGCGCTTTCAACCATTTTAAAGTTTTTGTCCACGCTCCTCCGTCACGGCATCAACAAGACACTCTTCAACTCCGTTAAAGAATTGTCTAACCTTTTAGCAGCTGCTAATGATAATATTGCAGCATTAGCATTGGAGGTTCTCACGAATTTGGTTTCCCCACCTCTTTCACACCGTCTCCAAAGCCAAGAAACGACACCGCATACAACTGCACTCCATGCATTATCCAATTATGATGTCCATTCACGATTGATATTGCTTGCGAAGGGCTGGGGCACAAAGGGATGTGGATTGGGATTCGCTACTTGTGTGACCACAGACGATTCTGCATCAGGACAAGGTGATCTACCGCGCTTTGCTGGTGAAGTCTTGTTTGAATTCCTGCCACCAAAGGCGAGCAAGCCCACAACTATTGAACTTTCACAAGAAGAAATGTACAATGAGATTAAGAGTGATTCTCAGTCTTCTTCTGAGCGACAAAAGGAAAAACGTCGTAAGATATCAATTGGAAGTACTTCAATAAATGGTCGGTCCTCTCGTGAATTGAAGTCAACTGCTGCATTGTTCTTTCAGTGTTTGGATCAGATTGATGGAAGGTCGATGATTTCACAGGATAATGCGTTTGCGATGCTGGCGCATATTCGTCTTGCGTCATCTTTTCATTCGCAGAGTTCAAGGATTGCTGCCGTGGAACGTCGCTTACGTGCTTTGATTTCTGTTTTGTATGCGCATCCTATGCAAGATGTTTTAGCAGGATATTTTCAGGCTCAGCCTGAATTGTGCACAGAAATCGGAGACTTGGTGCGACCGATTGTGTCTTCAACTGCCATTTCGGCAACTGGATTACGTACACAACGGGCAAGCAGTTCCAAAATAGATGGAGATGAAGATGCTGAGAGAAGGCAGGCAGCCATTGCATCTATTGTGGAACCTGCGACAACTTCGAATGTACCATATAAGATTCGCATCATTGCTGTGGAAGCATTGACTGCGCTTGTTGCTCGAAAGGATGAGTCTTCTTCGACTGGCCTAAGTCCAGTCGCCAGGCTCACAAATGTTCTGACAGAATTGGGCGTGGGAAAGGGACAGTTTTTGGGATTGCTTCCAACGTTGATAAGGTATTCTCTTGCATCGTTAAACGTCTTCTTATCAAAAAAGAAGCAGAATGAAAATACCAATTCAACGATTAACATTCAAAACGGAGTGCAGCATGGAGAGTCGTCACCGGACATTGAAGAATTGGGACTTGATCTTGGCTTGACGTTTTTGGAGGCAACAAGAGCTCCATCAGATGAAAGCAGTATGGAATCAAAGGCAATTGAATTCGTCGAGACTGTTTTGTCACTTGCAGGCTCGATCATATCTGTTTCAACGGGCACTACTTCGCTAACAGATTGTGGCCTTGTTCCTGCTTTGGTCAGTACCATTGCACAAACTTCTCAAGTGGTCAAAAATACAAACGATTCACCATTTGAGCCAAAGGATACGCCAGAGCAGAAATATTGCTCTAGTCTACTGAAATTTATAACTTCGCAGTCTATTCAAATTCTGGAGGTTGCAATCATTACCCACAATCCAGCCTTGATGGCATTTCATGACTTGAAGACCGTAGATTTGCTTGTTACACTTTTGCATTCTGAATTTGAAGGCACGAAAGAGGAAACCGTATCAAGTGAGATAATGCATGTCGAGGAGGATTGTGAAGATATTCAAATCAAGCTAAACGGGTCAACAAGAGTTTTGCTGTTTAGCATCCTCAATTGCCTCACAATTGTCTTTCACCATCAGGAGACAAACCCTCGTTCCAATAATGCGCCAATGAGCGCAGCCAATGTTTTGAACAGGCCAGACCTAACTCAGGTTTTAATGACTATTATGAATCACGTCCATGCTTATGGTGGTGTTCTGGGTGCTGTGGCAACAACTCTGTTATCGGACATTATGAATTCAGACCCAAAGGTAGTCCATTATGTGTATGAATCAGGTTTAGCGGATGCATTTTTTAGGATGATCAAGGGAGCACAATATGTAGTATTAAAGGATGATTCTAAATCAAATGGAATCTTGGATGTGAGAGCTGACATCTGGCACGAGCCAAATATCCCAGTGACAGCCGAGCTGATAATGTCACTTCCAAATGTCATCATTGCGTTGGCTTTGACTGAAGATGGCAGGAAGCGTTTATTACAAGTAAATCCAATACCAGAGCTGTTGTCACTAATGTGCACCTCAAGGTTCTCAATGCCTCATACTCGGTGCATGCTAAATGACATGTCATCTCTAATAGGATCAGGACTTGATGAGCTGATAAGACATGTTCCAGATTCTAAGTCGACTGTTATAAATGCGCTCGTTGCGACCATTGAACGGATAAGTTATCTCGGGCAAGACGTGGCTGATACTGAGTCAAAAAAAAGCAGTAACGAATCTAGAATATGTCTGATGCACTATGCAAGCAATATTGGTCAAGCTCTTGAACATATATTACAAAATGAAGAAAACTGTAGTGAGTTTGTCACAGCCGGTGGAGTAGACGCCATTCTCAACCTCCATCCATTATTGATTGTGAAAGGTAATGAATTGCTCTCTCATATCAGTAGCCAAAGCTCACCCAGCATAGCAAATCTAAGCCACTCAACCGCCGCAACAAGTCTCATGTCTACGATTAAACGAGCTGCGGTCAATGGCGACCCTTGTAAAGTTATCAAGAAGATAATGCATTCGTTGATGATGGAACTAATTGCCTTGGAGAAAGCTGGAGTTGCGCTAAGGCAGGAATCTTCGAGTATTACTTCGCTCTTCAGCGATGAAGATCGATCTCCAACAGACAAGTCGAATGGCCTAAATGCAAGTGGTATCTTGGAATGTATTCCCAAAGTTTCCCTGAATTCGATGCAATGTGAAGACCTAGAAAGTGATCTCCTTCGAACGTATGCAGATTATCTTCTTGAAATCATAAACACTGAGTGGCTGTCGCAAGTGATTGCTGAAGTTGTTCGAGTTTCTTGTCAGAGGAATAGCATGACAGATGCAAGATCATTGGAGGGCAGTAGTAGATTAGATTGGCAGAAAGAACTCGCAAGTTCATCGTTTCAGAAGACTCTAAAACAGCTTGGTATATTGTATCGGAGCGCCATTTCAGAAGTATGCCGCGTTAGATCAAGTGCGGATTATGAAGATCTAGACACGCAACGATGGAAGGCTCCAGGAGATTCAACGAATCATCCAGCAAGTTACAAGCTCCGTATCGTTTGTGCAGACGGTGCCGTTGTAAGGAATGGTATCGATATTGACTCTTGCGATAGTGTCGGTAATCTTGAAATGGGTGAAGAGGTTTTGGCCTTTGATCGATGTATCAACAGATCAGGTATAATGAGGTATCGTACCAGCTGGGGATGGGTGAGTGAACAAACAAGAGGTCACGGGAGGGAACCTATAGCGGAAATCATTAGCATTCATGGCATAGCAGGCTCTCGGAAAAGAAAGTTGATAGATCAACTAAAAAAGAGGAAACCTATCGATTATGGAGTTGCAGATCTCCGAAGCATTGGAGCTTCAATTCTGGCTCGTTTACAAAACAGCCAATCTAGTTTATATACAAGTCTCAGTCGAGTTACAATGACGATTGCTAGGACAAGACCATTTAGTCAGCATTGCCGAATTGGTGCTCATATTGGAACTATTGTCCGTGAAATTGGGATCTTTCTTCGAACAAATTTCAGCCTTCTTGACGACGAAGCAAAAAATCATTTAAGTGATGGTGGCTTGGCCATGTACTTAGGGAACATGCTGAGTATCTTTCATTCCACTATTTATGAAGAGAGAAGAGAAAAACAGTATCTGAATGTTCTAGTTTTATGTAACTGTCTATACCATGATGGATTACATGATTCATTTCTTCTTCTGGTGGACAAGACAGAACAAGCAGAAGAAGTAGACATTCAAACACAAATACCGAAATCAGGTTTCTATGCTGCCGTACGTTCGGTAATCAAATACGGTTTTGCTGCAATCAAAGAATTTCAGTGTCAAGATCATGCACAAGTTAACAAACGGCTCGACCGCGTGATCGCGTCAAGCCTGCCTACAGCGCTATCATTGTTGCGGCGGCTGTCTTCTCAAAGTCTTTTGATTGATCCATCTCTTGGGGACATACTCCAGAAAATGCATATCATTGATTTTGCACAATTCTTGTGTGACCCATCGAAACCTTTTGAGTTTGACATGGAAGGTCGCATTTTCTCGTTTCGCCAAGATTCATTTGCTAGATCTGTGCATTGCAAAATTGGCGCAATCGCTCATGATTTCTGGATGAACAAAGATCTCAAGCATTGTCCGCCACATGTTTTGAATTCAGTACTTTCCCTTGTTCAAGATGTGCTAACTTGTGTTGAGGATTCAGCAAAGAAGTCAAGTACAGAAGACGAGCCAGAGAACAGACTTCGTCGTCAATTCCGGAGTTTTTTGCCGGCCTCTGTTGATCCACCTCAAAATGAATCTGAGGCAGCAGCTGCTCCTAATAACTCAGATGATTCTGTAGCGAAAGATGATTCTGTAACAAAACAATCGCAAAAGGAGCCTTCGGAGGCCGACAAGAAGAAGAGCGCCGAAGAAGATTACGACTTGAGTCTTTTAGCAATCAATAGGCAATGCTATATATCTTTTAAAGAAAGTCTCAGCCCTACAGCAATCAATCTCGTCGATGTTCTTCAAGAAATTAAGGCTCCATCACAGGGAGTACCGAGTGCCTCTCAGGCAAAATGGCTACGTGATGATGAAGCGACTAGCGTTGTTGTCGGGTCCTTTCTCCTAGAACTTTGTTCGAGGTATCCTTCTGATAGATCTCAAATATTAGAACAACTACTAGTCGGCCTTGAATCCGGCATGGTCTTTGACCCGAAAGGGCACGCAAGTGTGATTGAAGGAAAAGAGGGATATTTCACTTCTGCGTGTCATACAACAGTGCTTCTTTTAAGAGCCATGCCAAAGATTAGAATTTGCGCCCTCAAAATGAACACAGTTAGCCTACTTTTACAATGTTTGCGTTCTGTAACGTCTAAAATTCGAAGTTCTGACTTTTGCGGTCTTTTGCCCTCATGGGTAACACCTGCGCTGCTGCTACTAGAGGTTATGGCCCAGCCGATGGTTTTGCCTCCAAAAATAGATGAAGCCACGGAAGTAGATGAGGAGAAAAAGGCTGACTTTCTGGGTTTATCAAAACGACGTGATGACTATGACAAAGTTGCATCGGAACATAAAAAACAGCGAATGACAGTGTCGAAAACGGCAAAACGAATTTCTTCCGCGTTCGCACAAAGTGCAAAGGTAGATTCAAATGGTTCCGAAAACACTATGCTTTCAAATTGGACTGAATTTCCCGCTTTTGCGCCTTTAGTTTCTGCAGAGGCGGCTGACCATTGTCTTTCTATTTGCCTACAATTATTGAGACGTAGAAAGCGCTTGGGACAGACTGGAGATAAGTCTATTGCTTATTATCTCCCGCCGACCGCTGCGCACGCAATCATCATGTTGCTCACAAAGATCTTGTGTCAACAAAAGGTGGGATCGCGTTGTTTACGTATGGGCGGTGCTGATCTCCTTCTTGGATTACACAAAAGCAGTCGTTTCAAGGGACATGTTCCACTCGTTACTCAAGCACTTCGGCTTATGATGGAAGATGAAGGCACCCTTCAGACAGAGATCGAAATTGAATTACGGAGCATTGTTGCTAAGATGCTTAAGAAAAATGGGTCAGGTAATGGTATTCCTGTCAAAACTTTTGTTCAGACAGCAACTCCCTTGATTTGTCGAGATCCAGTTGTATTCTTGCGAGCTGCTGCAACATCAATCGCTGTGAAGAAAGAAAAAGTAGACAATGAAGAAGAGGAGACGTTAGTTACTTTGCTCTCAATAGAGGAAAGAAATAGAACCTCGAAAATAGTTCAAGATTGTTGCCGTCCTAGTGGTCCTCACGGCAACGCAAAGGCCACTGAAAACTCAAACAAAACTCCAACTAAGACACCCACCAAAGCAGCTGCTTCGTCAGGAAAGAAAAGAATTTCCACGAAGAAGGAATCCGCTAACGAAAAGACCGCAAGGAATAAATCCCCTCATCACCGTCAAAGCAAAAAGTCTGTCAAGAAAGAAAGGCAGGAGAAGGGGCTTACAAGCTCGTCACCTTCTAATCATATTACGACCCTTCTTCTGAACGAAGCCATCAAATTATACCAATTAGAGGTTCATACAGACTCGGACATACCATTCATATGCGTCTTTGAGTACTTAGAAATCCTTGGAGATTTACTATTGGTCATACCATCGTGTTCGACAGCTATATGTAACTACAAAATACCAGCGACCTTAGTCAAGAAGAAGATGGAATCTTGTGGAGGCCTTCACTATCTACTGCATTATTTCCTCCCTCAAGATCGTGACTTTTCGAATACAAACGGCTCTATTGAGTTGGACACCGAAGTAGAGCAACCTATAACAAGAAAACGAGATTCCTTTTTGAAAATCAGATTGGCTCAATGCAGTTCTCGTTTGCTTGTGGGCTTGGTTGCACGGATTGGTGAAGGCAGGCGTCGTGTTATATCTGAGTTGTCTTCCGCTTTGCAAACCGGATCTTTTATAGAACACAATGAATCGGATGTAAATAAGTCTATGTGCGCATTACAGGTAAGTTGATTCTGAATTCGTTGGTCAAAGGAACATGTATAAACTTAAAGCTGACGAGATTATTTTAATAGGCTTGGGGAGAGCTCTGTCTGGGACTTGCGGCGCCACGTCGATCTGCGTCAAGCTCAAATGATTCTAGTCTAAGTTTTGAGGTATTGAAGGTGATGGCAGAATCTAGAATGGCTCACTCGCTTTTGAACGCCATTCAGAGGATTCGCCTAGTGCACCCTCTTGCAGGCTCAACAGCAGCGACCTTACTGAAACCCCTTGAACTTCTTACTCGACCATCTGTGATAGATACACTTCAAGAGATGTTTGAGAAGGATGAGAAGAAAAAGGAGGCTATCCAGTCTGATCAACATGCATCATCGAAGTTGATATCTTCAAAAACTGAGACTGAAGGAAGCATTGACGATGGGATGCTAGCAGATGGCTTTGATCCTGACTCCACTTCATCGAGCAGTATTCTCATAGCAGATAGATACGAGTCCATATCTTCGCACGATGAAAGTGGCAGTGAAAACGATGACGACATAATATCGTCAAATTCTGAAGACAGCGAAAACTCAGAATCAGATTCCAATAGTGAAGATGATAGCATGATTGAAGATGACAGCATGGGTGAAGATACAGGTGACATGGAAATGATTGACGATAACGAAGAAATCATGTCTGATTCTGAAAGTGACTCACAGAATAGCAGTGATGACGAGGATGTACGGATGGATTTTGATGACGACTTTCATGCCTACGATGAAGAAGCCCAAGATGATTTTCTCGATAACGAGGAGGATGACGAAGATGAAGACGGCAGTAGTGCTGAAGAGGAAGGCTGGACTAATGTCGACTCCGGAGGACTCGGCGGAATATTATTTGGATCTCGTAATGGCGCAGCTCCTGTAGGACGTCCAAGACAGGGAGGATTGATGATCGAAGCAGCAGCTTCAGTACTCAATAATATTTTACGATCTGGAGAGATCCAAATGGAAGCTTTGGCTGAAATAGAACAGAGTCTTGGTATTAGACTACCTCCTATGAATGGAGGAGAAGGCGACACACCTCGATTCCGGATACGCACAACTATGCAAGATAGATCCGAAGTCTCAAGAGTCTTTCCATCAGAGCGACTTGGTAATAGAATTCAAAGAGAAACTCCAATGGGAGCAATGCCATTGATTATACAAAGCACTCCTCCAGATAATGGGTTCTCATCCATCGGTAGCATTGGGAGGGGTGGAGAAACTAATTATATGGACATTCTTTATTGCGGCCCTGTTTTTGGGATTGGAGGAGCTTTTTATGACCTTTTCTCTGAATCCAGAAATGCGGAAGATACAGGCGATTCTCTGTCTGTTCCTTTGTCCTTGGATGTGCAACTTTTTCCAGGCGGGCCTGCAGCTTGTACGCAAACAAGAACTGCAACAACTCCACATCCACTGCTTGCAGGTGTAGGATTAGCGCCGTCGAATTCTCTACTTTCAATGAATCGGCGAATTGACGACCATACGAGTGCACGTTCGAGAGGCGTAGGCGACCCATTCAGTAGCGGTTGGCCAGATTTTTTGGTTCGTTTGAATAGATCTCCATCTATAAATCAAAATAGTGGCCGCGTATCTAGTGGAAATTTAAGAGATGGTCTAGATAGCACTGCATCAGACTTTGGAAGAGCCTTTGAGACAGCTTTAGCTGACGTCGTGTCTCATCATCACATAATCAGCGAAACCAGTGTTAATCCTGGCGAGAATTCTGATATTAATTCTGTCCACCTTAGTGATAGGGCACAAATTGAAAGCGCAGCATTCGGAGAAGATGAACAAGGTCGTTCAGGAGAAATGCAAGAAGCAAGTGGGGCAGATGAGACAAATTCTGTCATGCAGCAAGATACAAATCAACAAGAGACGAACGAAAATTCAGGAGATACGAATGAAAGTATGGGCAATTCTGAAGCACAGAATATTCCTAATGAAAACGGAATGTCAACACAGCATGAGACGCAAGACGATTCCGGTGAAGGGCAAGCTCGTACAAGTGACACTGGTTTCGCCGATTATTTGATGGGACAAATTGAAGGCGCAGTATTGCAAGGAGAAATGCAAGAAGCAAGCGGGGCAGATGAGACAAATTCTGTCATGCTGCAAGATACAAATCAACAGGAGACGAACGAAAATTCAGGAGATACGAATGAAAGTATGGGCAATTCTGAAGCACAGAATATTCCTAATGAAAATGGAATGTCAACACAGCATGAGATGCAAGACGATTCCGGTGAAGGGCAAGCTCGGACAAGTGGAATCGACGTTAGTGCGTCATTAGCACCTCAATTGGTATGCCCCCCTGGAATGGATCCTGATGTCTTTGCACAGCTACCTCTGGAAATGCAACAAGAAATTTTCGAGCAGCATGAGACAACAACTAATTTGGCGCAAGAACTAGATGAAGCTTCTGGGCTCGATCCCGAGGCATTAGCTGCCTTACCTGAAGATATGAGGAGAGAAGTGATTGAGCAAGAGCGTCAAGAGCGCCAGATACGAAACCAAGAACAGGAACCGTCCGCTGATCCATCACGGGCTGAAGATTTAGATCCTGCAAGTTTCATTGCATCATTGGCACCCGATTTGCGTGAAGAGATTCTCGTCACATCCGATGATGACTTTTTGAACAGTCTACCTCCTGATATCCAAGCAGAAGCCCAATTATTACGAGAGCGTGCTTTAGCAAATCGTCACAGACATGAAATGGAAGGAGCAGTTGTAAATGAGAGTACACACCAGGAGGGAAGACAGCAAAACGCAAGTGATCAGAGTGGAGGAGTCACTGTTAGAAGAGGAGGCCAATCAAGGAAACGAATCCGGACAAAGATTCGCGTCGATTGTAATCGTACTGCAGTGACATTTGCTTCTCAATACCAGATTTGTGATGCGCTAATTACTCCCACATCTATGAAGTCCCTCGTCGATCTAATGTTTTTATTGTCTCCGGTTCGTCCTCAGAAACTGCTACAAAAGCTTTTTCACAACTTGTGTTTCAATCCAGCAATTCGTAAAACAATTGCTATTTCTTTTATCGCGCTCTTGAACGACGAACCAGCCTACGCTTTCGATGCATTGCGGTCACTCGAAGGGGATACTTTGACTACGGAAAACGTCTTCTCAGCGACCCTTATTGGTGCAGCTCCTGCCAATCAAGGCATAGGCGCTTTAACCTCAGATCAGTTCTTCCGGAAAAATCGTTCAACTGGTACTTCAGCAATTGCAGGCAGTCTCCCTTTGAGTGCACGAGGAAACAAAACCAGAAATTCTCTTCCTCCTGTTGTTGCAAGACGAATCGTGATGGTCATGTCAATATTGACTAAGAATGCAAGTAGGCTGTCTCTTGAAATTCTCGGGAACTTTGAAAACAGCAGCGACAAAGTCAGCATTACCTGTCTAGATACAATGCTTGGGTTACTCTCGAAACCACATTACTCCATGAGTTCCTCCAATTTGGATGAGTTACTCAGTGTAGTCGAAAATGTTTGTGCGCCTCTGTCATCTATCCCGACAAAGTCCAGTCATGACGTCGAGCCTTCAAAAAAAGACATTGACACTGCGACTGCTAGCGGTAAAGAATTTGTCACTATTCCTCGCGCTGTTGTTTCTTCAAATATGATTAGATTATTGTGCTCAATTTTAAGGCTCGAAAGCTGTAAAGATTCTCTGTTTGCAAGAGTCAGCAATATTGCGAGACGCTTATGTCGTGTGGAAAAGAACAGAGAACAAATTTTAAAAGAATTGGCATCTGTCGCGCGTGGTCTTGGACAGGATTCTATTCGCGACCTTCGTTCTCTCCGCATTCGCTTAAATTCTGCGGTACAGGTAAGTCACACATGTTTCCACTCCCACCGTTGTGATGCAAGAACCAGTGATTAATTCTTACTTATGTCGCACAAATATGCAGACCCACTATAACCAATTACGTGCCGCTGCTCAAGTTGTTGGGGATTCTTCTGATGACGCCGAAGGTTCTGCTGTAACTTCAGTCTCGGGAGCGATCAATGGGACTCCATCCAGTGCAGTCACTCTATCAACCAATACAACCGAACTGAAGTTGCTACGAGTTACGCAAACACTGCATTCTTTGTGTACCGATCCCAATCGCGATCAATCTAAGAAAAATGATGAAATTCCAACAGCAAGTCAAGAACTTGTTGATCTTTTGGAGGGAATTGATCTTGAATCATTATGGGAACAATTAAATGCATGCCTAAGTATTGTTTCAGTTTTAGAAGGTGTTACCAAATTAACAGAGGAGGAGGATAAATTGAACACCGACGATGACGATGACGACGATAGCAATCCTAAGGAAGGCAAAAAATTGCAAAATAGCGTTGCAGGCTTATTGACAAGATTCTTGCCTATAATTGAGGCATTTTTCGTTGTAAATGCTTGTCTTTTGGATTCTGCTGACGAAGAAGCGCGGAAGGGATATACTGTAGAAGCTCTGGTGGGAGGAGAAAGTCTGATGAAATTCATCCAAACCAATAAAGTTCTACTGAATGCATTGTTGAGAAGCACTCCTTCCCTGTTGGACAAAGGCCTTCGAGCAATGGTACACATTCCACGTTGTACAGTCTTCCTTGATTTCGATGTGAAGAGATTTTGGTTTAAACAACAAATGAGAAAACTGAGATCTCAAGCTAGCCGTCGCCACGGCAGCTTACGTTTGGCTATTCGCAGGACCTTTGTCTTTGAAGATGCATACCGTCAACTTAGTCTAAGGAATGCTGATGAGCTCCGTGGTAGACTTCATGTTACTTTTGCCAACGAAGAAGGAGTAGATGCAGGCGGTTTATCTCGAGAATTCTTTGGTATCCTCGCAAAGGAAATGTTCAATCCTAACTATGCACTCTTCACCTCAACCGAAGATGGATGCACCTTCCAGCCGAACCAACGCAGTAGTATCAATCGCGATCATCTTGATTACTTTCGTTTTGTTGGACGAATTGTCGGTAAAGCTGTTGCGGATGGGTTCCTGTTAGATGCTCATTTCACGCGAAGTTTGTACAAACACATGCTTGGTCTCAAGGTACGTAAATCGTTTTTCTTTCTTTCGCAGATATCGCATTATCATTCCACGAACACCGCCTTATCCTTCATTTTAAGCCGACATACCATGACATGCAAGCCATAGACCCAGATTACTACAAAAACCTCAAGATGATACTCGATTACAATCTTGAAGACATTGGGTTGGACCTTACCTTTTCAACTATAACTCATTGGTTCGGCCGTAGTCAGACGGTAGATCTCGTTCCTAACGGCAGGAACATTCCAGTTACCGATAAAGACAAGGAGAAGTACGTCAATCTTGTCTGTCAGCATCGGATGACGACTGCGATTGAAATGCAAATCAAGGCGTACCTTGATGGCTTTTATGATCTGATCAAGCCAAAATTGATTTCAATCTTTACACCGAAGGAGCTCGAGCTTCTCATTTCTGGAATGCCCGAGATTGATATTGCTGATCTCAAGAAAAACACTGATTATCAAGGTTACAGAGTGGCCGACAAAGAGATTGTATGGTTTTGGAACATAATGTTTTCTTTATCAAAGAGTGACAAGGCAGCATTTCTACAGTTTGTTACTGGAAGTTCAAAGGTGCCCCTTAATGGATTCAGTGATTTGCAGGGGATGCGCGGAACTCAAAAGTTTGCAATTCATAAAGCTAGCGGACCAACTGGGGCTCTCATGTCAGCTCATACTTGCTTCAATTCGCTTGACTTACCAACATATAGTAGCGAGGAAGAAATGAAGGAAAAACTTTTATATGCGATCACAGAAGGAGCAGGATCATTTCAATTCTCATAAAACGAAAGAAAGATATCGTTTATACCAATTTTTATAGAACTTCAACTTTGCACTTTACCACTGCAACGACTGTCCATTCGTTTTTATTAGAATGCCTAGTCTAGAATCTTCTCAGTGTTTGCAAGTACCCGTCACTTTTATAAGGATGTAAGGATTTGAGCAGTATTCCAAAGTGCACTGTTGTTGGAGCTTGAGAACACGACTCATTGCTTAATCTTCACCTGCTTGCCGACACCCGAACCCAGGAATAACTGACTTGATCATTGCTTCATCAAAAGTAATGCGACCAGAACCGTCAGTATCCAAAGCATCGAACTGGGCCTTGATTAATTTTACTAATCTAATATCGATCTTTCCTTGCCTTAGCAGTTGTAGCACCAAGAAATCTGAAAGATGAATATCTCCATCCGAGGAGCATAAATTTTTAGCATACTCAAATTCTGTCACAATTAGAGGCTGGTAAACACTTTTGATCACTGCTTTCTCCTCCACTGCTACAATATAGCCTTCGACTAGTACTCGTGCAAAATGGCCAAGAGTAAGCGCAAATAATGGAATTCCAAAAAGGCAAAAGAAACCGCAGAAAAGAGCGGGTTCTGTTGGCAGTATACCTTGAGCGTTTACTTCAGGGCCCGTGAGACCACCAGTGGCCAAAGCTGAAATTGCAAAGTGTGTACTTGTTATCAAATCCCAGCCTTGTCTTGTATGTCCCCACCCTGTAGATCGTACATAGATACAAAAATATTGACAATTCAATAATAAATAACACCAAGGAATTTGAGAAAAATTGTGTACAGGAATTCAAAAAGCTCAGCACAAGCGTTGTTTTAGCATGCAACTTACATATGCCAACAGAGACCCAAATAATGAAGACAGTGAAGATACGATGCGTAATATCCACTGATTCTCTCATGAACTCTCGAACTTGCGCAGCCTTTCGCACAATAAATCTGTCACTGTACAGTGGACCATCTGTATTTAACAAAGTCGCCATTTCATGACATCTCTGAACAAATTTCTGACTGCTAATCGTTCCATTATCACAAGGATCAAATCTCCGACATAATTTATGAAAAGTCTCGTCACCAATGTGCTTCTGAGTCCATTCCTCCACCAGCATACGAAATTGCTCATGGGTGAGTTTTCCTTTCTTCTCATATCTTTTTGCGGCATGCGCCGCTAGGAGCTGCTCAAATGCATCATTCCTCAATACTACAGCACCCTCCATGATGTCCTTGATGAACAAAAGCAGTGCACCTCCCACGCATGATGCCCCCAAGAGAATAAATACAATGGTAAACGCCCGACTACCAACTCTCGTCTCCATCACGTCCGTACAGAAACCAATGGACATGCCCGCATCAACGGCATAGAAAAAACTTTGAGGCAATGGCCAGCTGTTGAATTTTGAATAGAATATCGTGCCTGTCGTAATCCAAACGAGCACCACAAACAAACACCATCCATACATTCTGATATTTGATTTTGGTGCAATGGTACTCTTATCTAAAACAATTTCATTCAAATCGTCGGCTGATCCTCCTCTTGGTATAACGCGATTGAAAATGCATGGAAGAAGCGTCTGTGACTGTGATGATGCTATGATGCGTGCTTGTCTATTTCTTCGTTGTCGGATACTATGAATGCCATCTCCTTTCCCAACGCTTGGTCCAAATTTTCTAGATGGTTGCGCGTTTTCGTTAAGATTGCATTTAAATTTACTTGTTTGCGAAGGACACAAAAAGATTGACTGTTGTGTCCTGAGAAATGTCTTGGATTTTCTAGGAATATATGGAGTAAATGTGCTCGCATCAATGACAATAGCAGATAATGCGATAAGAGAAGTTACTAGTAGTAGCAGGACGAACTTGACCATCATTGGTTTTTATAATAGCATTCAACAAAATTCTGTTGGACTGGCGGCTAGGTCAAGAATTCATTACCACACAAGTAGTTACGGTGATGAGTCTGATCGACTGACCGACTAATGGCTGCTCGATACTAATTGTTGAATGATTGATGATTGATTGTTGATCTTAATTTTTAAATCTTTTTTAAAATACTTCATTCAGGAGGTTGACACCGACCGGACACCTACTACCATAGAGAGAGAGTTGCTACGATTGCTGAATGCCTAAATACCTTATCCCTAAAGTAGTGGGATTGGGATCGGTCTCTCGCCAATCAAACTCCAATGAGAAGAGCAACGGCTAGTTTCTTCC
>Ga0306864_1000645_pt1 | contig 15540 bp, 11 predicted proteins | sample AntRauTorckE5430_FD_190448 | JGI IMG/M metagenome (GOLD analysis project Ga0306864, IMG submission 190448) | Saline lake microbial communities from Rauer Islands, Antarctica - Metagenome Torckler E5 #430 (v2) (version 2) | ecosystem: Environmental > Aquatic > Non-marine Saline and Alkaline >...
GCTGCTATTGTACGAATTATGAAGGCACGGAAGACGTTGCAGCATCGAGATCTTGTAGGGGAGGTAATGAATCAGCTCAAGTTTCCTGCGAAGGGATTGGATGTGAAGAAGAGAATCGAGAGTTTGATCGAGAGAGAATATCTGGAACGCGTCGAGGGCGACTCTTCTAGATACAACTATCTTGCATAAGGAATTGGGAATTGATCGCTATATTTGTTTGTGCGATGAAGATAATGATAAAGAGAAGAGCAGTTGCAAGAATTTGTGCAAGAAGTGTTATGATACACACTAAATTAATAGCACACACGAATAATGTTTTAATTTTTAATGCTATATTATAAAATAAACTCTATTCGCTTCTATTAGCCATGAGTTACCGCTGAGTACCATCCATGCTACATAGCATGGTCAGAAACGCGTTTTATTCCAAAGTTGAAATTATCTGATCCACCACAATACTCAAGAATGAATGTCCAACCAAGGTAGTACAACATTTCTTTGGACCGAAAAGAGAAAAGACCTTTCCATGCTAATTTAAGATCTAAACAAGATTCAAGATTCCGAATTGTCGGATTATTATAGCCCTATATAGCTCTAAATAGCCTAAATATGATATAATTTGTAAATTTATGGTAATGAAAAAGAAGGCACGGCCCATGCATGGCCCCCCCTTCAATTATGACCAACTAAAGAAGTGAAAATAAATACATATAAATAGTACCAGCAGCACAGCAGCTAAGACAATAGGCTCCATAGAAAAGCATCAAACCCCGCAATGCCTGGAAGAAGAAGATCACCAAGACCCCGGCCTTATGGACCGGGAATTCCAGGAGACTATTTCGAGTGCAACGAAGAGCAGTTGATTCAAAAATTGCACACATTACGAGGAGCCTCTGAACCATTCGCGGTCCCTTCTCTTTTGGGGAATTCCGATTCTATGGATAGTTCCTCCCTTAATACGGCAGAGGATGATCCCAATTGTTTCTATGAAGACTTTTATCAAGACGAGTTATTATATAGGAACGAATCCTTGAATAATGCAATGGAGAGGTTAGATGGAGAACAGCTCTCCGTCAGTTCACAAGTCAGTACCGGAACCGATCACCACGGCGACGATGGTACAGAACAAGATGATCATGATGTAAGGCAGCGCGACTACGAGCATGGATATCAACACGATCAAGAAATTTCAAAGAGTGTCTCTCATGAAGCTCTTTCACCGTCATTAGTATCTGGTAAATCCTGGGAAGGTTCCGAGGTTGTGCTCGATGCTAATTCCTTCGTCGTCGATCCATCTCTTCTAGAGAAGGTACAGTCTGAAATGAATCAATCCAGATTATTTAATCTCGTTCATTCTCCCAAACGAGTTTCCATGGAAGATAGATCCGACGCATCCCCCCGATCAGTTACTAAATTGATCGTTCAAGATTCGGGTTCTAGCACGAGAAGTCCGCCAAGGCATGGAATCGCAATGTCCTTGATTGAGGAAGACCCAGCTTCCACATCGTCCAACCACGAAACAAACATTCTGATGCATCCGGAGTTAAGAACTTCATTCAAACGGCGATGGAGCTTCAGTAGCTCTGTTGACGGAGGAGACGATGAACAATATCCATTCGATCTACAGCACTCTCGCCCTCGTTCAATACCACGACCCGGTACCGCCATGAGCATGGGTACAACCTCGTCCTCAGGCTATACCTCCCTCGGTGACTTAGATCAAGAACTGTTCATGAAATTATCGGAAGGAGACGACCTGCGTGACTTTAAACACATTAACAATTTTAGTTTTGATGGTGATTATCTTCTATCCAGAATACTGAGGGAGAGAATGAGGATTCAGTTGAAGAGGGAAATGTTGACAACGCCAGACAAGGATTTGTACCTCGAGACACAAAAGATCAGTAGAGAAGCGAATGCTGACAAAGCATGCAGAGAACGCAGAGTTTTCTTCATGATATGATTTAGAAAAAGTTAGCACAGATTTTAAATGTGGCATGTGTGACACCTCCATCGTTTCTGTTTATGGGAATTGGGTTGGTAAGGTTATATATCCAATATATACGTAATACTAAGTATTTATTTACATAATATAGAATACCAGTAGATAGTTGCAACTTAATGAATGTCTCAAAAATGAACGTTGGCAAGTTTTGCCAGTGTGCAGATGGTCAAAGTGATCTACTTAACCATCAAATATACCTACCACGCGAACAAAACGATGCACAGTAGTGCTATTAACTATAGTGAGGTTTGGCACAAGTTAGGTTGTTAATCTTCATACAAAGAGGTGGGATTCATACGCGGAATCCCCCCATTATCCTCAAGGTACAAAATAACACGTCTCGACATCTCGACATCTTCTTGAATGTCGCCGCAGATGTTGATGTTTGAGACATTACTTCTGTCTCATTCTAGTCTCTAATTTCACCAGCTGTCAAGAATTTCAATCCTCTGCAGTACGGAGTGAAAGATAAGATAACACGGCAATCGCACCTTCCTTGCAAGGAATGCAATCAGAATCACAGTCATTCATCAAAACATCAGCCATGAAAGGTAACCTACTTGGAATAGGAAGAAGATTATTACCTTTTTCTTATTTTCCTTCTAGATACAACGCAAACATGGAAAGCAGCAGCATTGCGACGACGACGACCAATCAGAAGAATGAATACATGTAGCTGATGACTATCATTGACATGATAATCGTATACCCGAGATAGGTTGAGTACCATTACTATACTGCCATTTCCAATGATATCATCATACTCAAATGAAGAAAGAAACAACAAGTTGGCTGCTGCATTCCTTTCGAAGTATCTGAATTGCCCTTCATGATGTCGGCCGGTCAGGATAATGTTGAGCATCAGCCCAGATTTTAGGCAAGCACCTGATGGAGCGAAAATGGTGCATTTAATATTTCCATGGAGATGATTTAATGCATGAACTCATACCTGATAGGATAGTATGATACGGTAAAGCTGGTTGCATAATGTATAAGCCATTAGCCATTAGCTGACAATAATAATAGAAATATAAATAGAAATGTGACAGATTCTGTGACAATAACCTCTACCTACTGTACTAGTAACTAGTAGAGGTAGAGTTCATTCTTTCCTATCTTCTTCAGTGATATTTCCACAGATTTCCAATTCATTTTTCATATTTCATATTATTATATATCATATGTCGAACATCGAAGGAGGAGGCCGGGCCCAATTGACATGCGAAGCAGAGGAATCAATTATCTCTCTGCTATACGATGTGAGAGAATACGACAATCCACTGAGATCTTCCGATGAACATAATAAAAAGAAGAAGGTCTTTGGCGATCTCAGCGAGCACGATAAGAAGAAGGAAAGGAAGCGCTTCTGCAAGAGGTTGCTCAAGTCCCATCATCAGTTCATACTCGCCAATAAGTTAAATAACGCTCCTGCACAAGGATCAAAGAAGACGGAAGAATTCCTGTCGGGGATTCAGTCCCCGATGGATGCTGGTGGCAAGGTACGCATAGAATTAATAGAAGCAATCTACAAAGAAAAGAAGGAGGAATCTTCAAAAGCTAAGAAAAATTCGAAGAAAGAAAGCAAGAAAGAGTCAAAGAAAGAAAACAAGAAGAAATCAATACCCTGGAAAGAAGGATCTTCAAGGAAAACCATGGTCTTTCCAAGGGGGACAATGGCAGAAGAACTCTTGCTTCAGTGCAAAACAAAACTCAAAATGAAAAAACCTATTAGGTTGTTTGTGTTGGATGCGGAGTCCAAGCTCGAAACAGATCTGATTCACGATTTGAGCGGTCTTATCGATGGCAGCGTCGTGTATGCAACTAGCTATTCTCCTCCTTCTGTGCAGAAACCCGAACACGTAGCTTCAGAGGAAAGGGCAGAAGAGGAGATAATTTACGACCCTTTAGAGAGTGTTAAACAAGCCTATCGGATGCACAATCGACGAGGTGGTCCAACAAATAATACGAATCTCATTTCAGATACACGGCCACCTTTTGCGTCTGCTTTTGATAAGCTTGAGCCACTATCGAAGGCTCGATCCCAGCTACCCGCTGCAGAATTTCGATCCGAAGTCTTATCTTCATTAGATTCCACCAATGTGCTTATCATCTCTGGCGCCACTGGCTGTGGAAAGTCAACACAAGTGCCACAATTCATTCTAGAGGGGATGAAAGCAATTGGTTGCGGAAGGCAAGCGAATATTGTTGTCACTCAGCCTCGTCGCGTTGCTGCTACTTCTCTAGCCAAGAGAGTAGCGGACGAACGAAATTTACCGCCACCAGGGAGACCAGGTGCGGAGGTTGGGTATAATGTCAGACTTGCCAAAGCTGTCAGTAAAGAAACCAAAATTGTATACTGTACCGTCGGTGTTTTATTGCGACAAATGGTCAATCCTTTGGAATCTGTTGGAGACGGTGATGGTGGTGATGGGCAGGGTCAGGTTCCTCTATCATCAATCAGTCACATTGTACTGGATGAGGTTCACGAGAGAGATTTGAACACAGACTTTGCTCTCACCCTACTTCGTCCCATTCTAGCTGCAAATAAAAGAATTTCGCTTGTTCTCATGTCAGCCACGGCTTCAGCTGCAACTTTTGTGCAGTACTTCCGAAATGAAAAACTTGACATTTTTCCCAAAGTTATTGTGATCCCTGGACGGACGTTTCCTGTGCAAACACTGTGGCTCCCTGAATGTGAGAAACTTGTTTCCGGCCATATGCATGGTGCCGATTCTATAATGGACGATAATTCTTTCAATAGCGTTGATCCCAATGAGATTGTCCATGCTCCAAGGGTAACAGCAAAGATTGATGACGATTTCATTGCCAGGCTGGTCCTGGATATTGCTCAAAGGCAATGGCAAATTGATGCTTCACAGAATCAACAGGACGATAAAGAGAATGGTTCCATCTTGATTTTTCTGCCAGGCAAGGGTGAGATTGAAGCTCTGTCGAGATCCTTGTACAAGATCCCTCAGCTTGGAAACAAATCAAAATGTTCTATTCTACAACTGCACTCGAGTCTCTCGCCCTCGGAGCAATGGCGTGCTTTCAAGCCAGTGAAATATGGTGTTGTGAAAGTCATATTATCAACTAATGTGGCAGAGACTTCCGTCACCATTGCTGATGTGTCGAACGTTATTGATACAGGTAGAGTGAAGGAAATGCGATTCAACTCCTTGACTAGGATTAAAGAGTTGGTAACAGTGTGGACATCTTTAGCATCAACAAAACAACGCGCAGGTCGTGCTGGTAGAACTAGTCAAGGAACATGTCACAAACTCTATAGCGAATCCTTTGCTCAAGATAATTTGCCAGCTCACACTTCGCCAGAGATAATGAGGATACCTTTGGAAGAATTAGTGCTTCAGGTCTGCCTTTTAGAGGAACAACGGACGTCCACTGGTGCATCACCAATAGATTTTCTAGCAAATGCACCACAACCACCATCTGAAGCTAGACTTCTGCAAGCGTGTGAACATCTCTTAGAGATTGGTGCCTTGAACGAGATTTCAGGTGGTTCAAAATATCGTCTCACACCCCTTGGGTACCATCTCGCACACCTTCCTTTAGATGCAAAAGTTGGGAAAATCCTTGTAGTTGGTTGTATCTTGCAATGCATTGAACCAGCACTGACCATAGCGGCAAACCTCTCTGCCCCCAAAAGCTTTTGGCTACCATTTATCCCTGGCGTGAACAATAGTAAAGAAGATGCCCGTAAGGCGCACGAAGACATCATTCGCAATGGCTATGGAGGCATTATATGGCCTGGAGGAAGTGTAAAGGGCGATATCATTGCCTCGATTGCCGCGTATAATGCGTGGTCGAAAGGCGGTAATGACAAGCTGAGGAGACAATTTGCTATGAGTAATGCTTTGGACCACAATGTCCTTAACGAAATCAAAGGATTGCGATCACAGTTTAGAGACGCCCTTAAGAGTTCAGGGCTTCTACAGTCCAGGGAAAGTGATAATTTACATGGTGATGATGCTCTTTTAACGAGTTGTTGCATTGTCGCAGGATTGTACCCAAACATAGCAACCCTTTTGCGTCCATCCAGAGAGAGAAAGATCCGTGTGGCTAGACTGATAACTAAGAATGGAGACTGCTGTCGACCAAGTTCAAGCTCTTTTCAACATGATCGGATACGAAACTGCAGTGAAAATGGATCTGATGCGTATGCCGTGTATCACGGGAAGCATGTCAGTATTGGAGCTGGCAATGGTGCAAATGATCTCAGGAAAAAACAGGAACCGTTCATTAGCGATATCAATTTCGTTTCGAGATTTGCCATTTTGCTCTTTGGGGGTCAGATTGAGATAAAACAAAATTGTTTATTTGTGGATGATTGGTTGAAGTTCAAGGTTGACGATTCATCTGACGATTCTCAAAAGATCTCGGATAAAAATAGAGTTAACGCAATCTTGATCGATGAGGTGAGAAAAGAGCTTGATAATGTAATGCTGAAGCGAATAATATACAATGGACATGGTACCTTGACAGATAATGAATGCGACGAGGACGAGAGCGAGCGAGTGATCAACGTAATTAAAACGCTCTTGACGAGTGGAAAGTGATAGGATCAGCAAACATTATCTCGCATAATATCATAATCATACAACAGCTTATCATACAGTAGTAGTGGACATTAGTTCTTGACAGTCAAGGTTTCATTCGTTTTCACACGCACATATAGAGAAAAAGATCTTTATTTAAATTCTCCACAGGAGAAGTAGGCTCCTTCTTCTAATTCAATACAATTCATACAGTAACACTCATAAGAGACATAATATGAGATTGCAGAGTCCCTGGCTGCAACATCATCATCAATGGTTCGGGTACCGTACCATGTACAGGACCAACCAGGGACCAGCGTTCTTCCAAAAGTTTGGACCCAAACATTAGCCACATGCCACATGAACATGGATAAATTCGCATCATACGGGTGGATTTTACATTGTACGGTAGATTGGACCCCCACCGCTCTTTTCGACACCACAAAAATGAGTCGACATGTGAAAAGGGAATGTTCAAAGTGCGAAGAAGGACGAAGTTTATTGGAGGAACAATAAGCAATACTATTTAACAGATTGGCAATAGCTTAGCTAGACTGCTAACAATTAACGAATTCAGCAGCAACGATAGATAGAATAGACCAGTCAGTTAACAAGCTAGGAATCTTGTTGGATCCACCTTAACGTATTGTCATCCACAGCACAGCATAGATTAAACTTCCTAGGTAGCATATATACAACAGCACATAAATGATTCGTACGACAATACTGGCAAGGGTGTCCAAGCGCAGTTCTGTGGTTTCTTGTGGGTTAAAAGTGTTTTCTCATCGGAGTGCACCCCAACATATTTCTTCGCCTAGTTTGTCGGCATCGGCATTATTTTCCAGCAGCAGTTCCAATTTGGACAGTCAGAGGCATTCAAATTCGAGTCCAAAGAGTTCGAAGACCAGTGGCAATCCTGGAAGCAATAATCCTGATCCCAAGAGAATCCAAAATAGGACAAGTAACGGCGGTGGAAGAGGAAATCGACGGAACAATAATAATCATGAGAATAAGAATAATTCAAGTAGAAAACCATGGAGCAATGTCAAAAAAACAAGTGACGTTGCTGCAAACTCTGAAGAGAGAATTGCAAATGCTCTTAGAAATAATCGGAACCATCAGGGAGGAAATGGGAATGCGAATGCAAATCGCAACAGGAAAGGCAATGTCAGTCCAAATCCAAAGCTGCAACCTACAAATAGGAACAACAATAACCAGAGAAATGGCAACAACAACAATAACAAAAGCAATGGCAATGGTAATCCTCCTCCAAACAGATTTCGGAAAACATCCACGGGATCCAACAGCGGAATTGAAAAACTGCGAGAAGCATTCATGCAAACACTCTCAGCTGACAGAGAACGTCGACAGGCCAATGCCATTGCTAACCCAAATGCAACAAAACCAGGTAAAAATTCATCCCTAGCCAACCCCAACAAATCAATTTCCAAACCATCCAATGATATTCAAAGCACCACCGAATCAAGATTGGATCAGCTCCTACGCATGTCGAAGCAGAAACCTCAGAGGGATCAAAATAATAACCAAACCAATCGACCCTTTCGTGGAAGAAATCAGAATGCCAATGGAAAGCCACAAAATTCAAATGTACAAGGAAACGGATACGATCGTAATCGCACCAATACCTATCACAACAACTACCACAACAATAACAATCAGTATAGTTGGAGAGATAGAAATCAAAATCAATATCAATCCAATCAACCCAGTGAAGCGCAATTATTACAAAAGGAACTTATGAAAGATAATGATATGGCAATAAATAATAATGCTGGTCATGAGACCAATGGACAATCAGAAAAGGAAGTCATACTACCCAACCGTAATGTGAGCATTCTGCAGCTATCCTCCATCCTTCGCATCCAAAAAGAAAAACTTGTTCGAGTCTTGAGAGAACTCGGTGAATCTCCACCCAGGAAGGGGGGCGTCGATCAGGATGCTTTCAAGGTTGATGTGGACATGGCAGAACTGGTTGCTATGGAATTAGGGCTTGAGCCTACACGAGAAAAAAGGGATAGATGCTCGATGGAAGCGGCAGAGAGTCGGATGAGGAGACAATCGCAAGAAGGAGGAGACAAGGTTCTTTCGTTGCAACAAGATGAATTGTATGAGACGTATCCGCCAAGACCGCCAGTTGTTTGTATCATGGGACATGTTGATCATGGAAAAACGACGCTAATGGATTGTCTGAGACGGAAAGCAGCCGAGGCTGGAGGAGGAGGCAATGCGCAGAAAATCAAGAAAAAGTCGAAAGTCAAGAAAAAGAAGGGTAAGGGTGGTGACGATGATGGCGTTGTTAGCAATGTCGCTGGCACGGAGGCTGGGGGTATCACTCAAGTTGTTTCGGCGTTTCAAATCCAGCTTCCAGGTAGTAGTGCAGATTCAGAGAAATTGAATGGTAATGTTGATGCTGTTACGTTTCTGGATACGCCAGGGCATGCTGCTTTTAAAGCCATGAGACAGTCTGGATCGAATGGTGCAGATGTTATCGTTTTGGTCGTTGCGGCTGATGATGGGGTATCACCCCAAACCGTTGAAATTATCGATATGTACAAAAGCATCGCAAGAGCTCAGCCTGGTTCAATCTCAATGGTAGTTGCCATGACAAAGATCGACAAGCCTGGGATTGATATTGAAGAAAGCATGATGAAGATTGAGAATCAATTGATGGAACACGAAATTTTTAGTGAGAGAATGGCATTGAGCGATAACGAGTTTGACCCGGTGCCAATATTCCCTCTGAGTGGAATGACAGGAGAAGGACTTGGTGATATGATCGAAGGTCTCATTCTTCAGAGTGAAGTTATGGATCTTCGGGCTTGTAAGGATTCCAGGGCTGAAGGTCTAATTATTGATGCAAAGGTAAGTGTTCCAGTCCTAATCATTCATTCGTTTACTTTTGCACGGGGTGCCATGATTCAGTAAATGTCTCAATCGTTTTTGTTTTGCTGTACAGGTGGAGAATGGTCTAGGCGTTGTGGCAGATTGTATTATTCGATGGGGAAAATTAGAGCCTGGAGACTATGTACTTAGTGGAGTTCATGGTGGTAAAGTTCGGATTCTAAACGATGGTGAGACTTTTCAAGATGCATGATTTTATACAATCCACATTTTCTTGCATAGATGCTAACAATAGCTATTTGAACCTACACATTTAACATTCGTCGTAACAGTGAACAATAAATCTGTGAAAAGAGCTGGTCCATCGCAGCCAATAAGAATTGTTGGATTAAAATCACTGCCCAAAGCTGGTGATCCAATCGTGTGTGTCAAATCAGAAGAGATCGCCAAAGCACTGATAGCAAAGAGGGAAGCAATCATAGCTGCGAACGATAACAAAATTTCCTATCGCGCAGACGACTCTAAAGCAAAGCTCGATGTTATTGTTACAGGAGGAGCCTCAAAGAAAGGTTTCATGTCAAATAATATCCTCAGGAGATTTGGTCTTGATGAGGTTAGTGTTAGTGAGGAAGAAGAGGACGATCAGATTCGTATTCCAGTATTACTTAAAGCAGATGCAGATGGCACTCTTGCAGCCCTACGAGATACTCTCCTTGCGATTCAAGGCGAGTCAAAACTGAACCTCTGCATTGATCCAGTTGAAGTAAGTATAGGCCATGTGACTTCTACAGATGTGAATCTCGCTGCAGAATGTGGAGCAGCTATTTTCTGCTTTAATCTCAAGGGCGCCAAGAATAAGACAGCAATGAGCCTTGCTGCAAGTAGCAATGTGGAAATACGCAGTCATGATGTGATCTACCACTTGTTAGACGAAGCAAAAGACGTATTTTCTGCCTACTGTCCACCCACACCAGTTGAAAAAGTCCACGGCAGAGCCAAAGTTCAAGCAGTATTTGACATTAACAACAATAAAGATGCAGAAAGAGTTGCTGGTCTCATGGTGAATGAAGGGAAATTGTATCTGGATAAATTCAAATCTGATTCAGGTTCCTTGAACTGTGAATACCGCATCATGCGTGATAAACAAATGTTGTTTGATGGCCTGAAAGCTAAAAGTTTAAGGAGAGAGAAAGAAGAGGTCAAGGACGTCAGACGAGGAGAAGAATGCGGTTTAAATCTTGTGGACTATATAGACGTCCAAGAGGGTGACATCATAGAATGCTACTCGGTAGAGATGAAGAGGATGTTTGTATAGAATGTTGCTGAACATAACTGAATTCCATCAATAAAATTAATGAAAACTCAATGACCTTTGTTCTACCGATATACCAGGATATACCCCCATTTTGAGGGGATTAAGATAATTTGCATGATGAAGAATTCTACTCTAGAGATACGACGTGTTCAGCATTAGGTATCTCATAATTACTGTATTACATTTAGCTCTAGAAGTAAGGAAGAAGACAGTAATGAAATAAAATCTTTTAAGTTGTCTTGGGCATAACCAACACATTCAGTGTGTCTACCCAACATTTCTTGCATCCGCAACTTCCCCCCCCCCAGCCAGCCTGCACAACTCATTCCTAATCTTCATTCTCATCGTCATCGACTCCCAATAGCCTACGGAATCCTTCGTAGAAAACGAAAAAGAATGCATTTGCAGGAATCTTATGTATCAACCTTGGCACACTTCCTCTCAAAAATGCTGCTGGTCCACCCTCTTCTAAAGTTTTGGAAGCACAAACCCATACATCTCCCCTGTACAACTGAGAATCCACTTGCAATCTCGTTTTAATGACATCCATAGGATTTGTCACAAACGATCCAATTCCCCCAGCCAATCCTCCAGAAACCATATCACGCCAAGGACCATTTCTAGTAGCTTCCTTGTCTCTCTTTTTATTCACCCAATGATCCCTGAGACATTCATAAGTTAACAATGTTACGATAGCATAAGGAATATCACGATACATTTGAATTGAAACTCCCCCCATGGGAAAGAAAGCTCTCATACCCCCTGTTGAAGCCATATGCTTCAAAGCTTCAAAGGTCGATGCAAACTCTCCCGTCTGTAATTTCTGCTTGACAACTTCATACGGCACCCTTGAAAACGATGCAACTGTATTTCCAATCGCAGCAGATGATGCAATTGCCAAAGTTCTGGCTCCCGATTTCGACATGGCGAAGGGCGAATGAACATTACTGTTCCTGTGGGTCAATTTTTCTTGAAACATGGGAATTAATTTTTCTTTGCAGTAAGAGTATACACCGAAGTAAAGTCCAACAGAGGGCATGGCTCCAATAACGGAGACCCCAAGACCAGCATACAGTTCAACGAATCCCCTGGGCCTGGACTGGATAAGTTTAGCAGTATCCATGAGACTGAGTGATTTCGAAATGCCTCCATTGGCATTGCGCGCCTGTTGCTGCATAGTTTTGATTGTGTCAAATGGCGCGAGGAGTGCTTTCGAGCATCCCGCTGCCAATGCCGATGCTGCGGAGTTCTTGAGTCCGTTCATTGTAGCTGATGATCTACCAATTGGTTTTGATTTCGATTCGCCTCCTCGAGTACTACTAGTCATTGTCCGTTGAAGTATTACTGAATTACCATTTTTCGCATTAGCAGCATCATGACTGGCATTACATGTTGTAGTTTTAACTCCATGGCTGACAAGGATGATTCCAAACAGAGATAAGATTCGTATTATTCCATTCATTGCGGCAATTTTCGACAAGAATAATTAATGTGAATCTTAGAAGTATCAATTGTAGGTTGATGTCACTATTCGTATTCGTAGGCACTCCTTGTTGATGATCCTGGTATATATGTATGAAGAATGAAGAAAGTTATGTGCGGTGATGGAGGATGGAGGGTGGAGGATGGAGGGTGATGATTGGTTTGTGACAGTTTGTGACATTTCTTTCTCGTGTCCGGTTTCGCGCAATTATAAAGTCATACGATTAATTTCCCTCACAAACCGACCAGCGCACAACATCAAGAAGAACGATCATTGGAGCGATTTGATTTCTACTGGTATTATGGAATACACCATGATGGGGAAGCATCCTTGTGTGATTCACAAATATAGACAGTGAAATAGAGAAGCTACTGCCGACAGTATTTGTGTACAATACTATGCTAACAGTACATACTACCTATTGAATAATAACTGTTGATTTTATCGGTAAAGAATTCAGCAACAATTCTGTTTACCGGAATTGCTGCATCTATAGAGATCATGGCACTTTTTAATCTGGTTCTAAACACTGGTTCTAAACAGTCAATCATAATATATCCTCAGTGGAAGATTCAGATAGCACTCCACACATTTTCCAACATAGAGTATTGTGCCTACTTCGTATCTGCAACATTTGCATACACATTTGTACTACATGAATCGACTGAAAGAAACAATTTAAAGTGTACACTATAATTTGTTCGATGCAGTACAATAGCTACCGTAGGGCGGTCCATATTCTGTATAAGTGCTGCACTATGTTCATGTATTTGTTGCGCGGTAGAGGACTTTGGAATATTCCCATCTGGTTCGATAAAATTCTCTAGAGTCAACAAGAAAATCTTTCAAGTCTGAATCATGTCGCTCCATACAAGATAACCCTTGGTGGTTCAAAAGATATAATATTGTATCAATTGTAATATATGCTATACGGATCCTGTCTTCACAGAGCCCAGTTTGGGAGGGCAAGACCGTTCTCGCCTGTGCGAGCAATGTGATCTTGTCTCTGCTCAGCTTCGGTGCCATGTGTGTTCAAAGGTATCGGACCAGTATTTACATTTTCACTAAGAGAAGAAGGATCAGCCAAAGATCGATCTACTAGGGGGTCACCATCATGAGGATTGCCTCCTCCCTCGTGGCTCAAATCTTGTATGAGTCCAGTGCTTGCGATCAACAATCTATTAGGTACTGGCTCAAAAACTCGCTCTGCATCATTTTGGTGATATGTCGCCAGTGAAAGGGCGAAGCATTGAGATATAGCATCGTTGTCCCAACCGCCAACCGCCAACCGCCACATCAATCATAGGCACGACACTAGGATGTGTACCACCTGTACCGGTAGCAGTATGGTCTTCATCTTCACTGAGGCCCTCACCAGGGAAATCAATATCCATCAATTCTTTTAAATCGTCGTAGCCCATTCTTTATTTCGATTCAATAAAGGGTAGAAGGTATCGTAGGTAGTAATAAGATTACTACTGTACTAATACTACTACTATTGGACTGTTGTTGACTATGTAAGTGTTAAGTAATAAGTAGTGTTCTAGAGTTTTAGTGTTGGGTGTTCGGTTGGTACTCCAGAAAAGTCGTTATTCTGACGTTGGTCAAACTTTCAAATTACAAATAGAAGTGATCTGCAAGACTGAATAAAGGCAACCACCACCAACGCAGTAGATGGTCTATGGTAGGATGGAAAAAAAGAGATGATAACCATTTATTAATAACAAGCCTACAGCCTACAGTAGCTAGATTAACAAGCCTATCTACTGCATGTCACTATTACCTCTGAGTATACCAGCTCTTTCCAAATGTTCTGTATCGACTTTGTAATTAATCTGTCGCGACAGGTCCTATGGTCACAATGTTAAAGGCCATTGGTTTATATGTGTATCCAATAAAGTCATCATTGCCAATAGCAGACGTCGAGAAAGCAGTTTCAATGCAACCACACTTCACAAGACAGCCAGTCTTTGTAACGGTCTCCACAATACACCATGGCACAGCAAGAGAAGGCCCTGCGAACTTCTCAAAGGAAATGTTGGAACATTGATCATCCCTGTCGACGGGAGTCACAAATACCGACGGAATGTCGATGTACTGAGGGTCGTCAAAAGTGATGCTTACACCACCAGTTGGACCACTAATTCTAGTGAGCCCATCAGAAAAAGATGTCATGGTAGGACCGAACAAGGGTGTCGCGACCAAGCCTACTTCTCTTTGTTCATCTGATCCAGAATCAACAATGTTAATGATTCCATGCTTCACTGGAGGTAGCGACTCTGCAGAATCTCTAGCGACTGCGACAAAGTTGTAGCCCAAAGATGCACCTACATCACTTCCTGCGAGCCCAGCTCTAATGGCGAATTCAGGAGATGCAGGTCCTCCATTAGAAAGGGTAATACTGAGATCGCCAATGTTCTGTGGATAAGTAGCTCCATTTTCTGCATAGAAATGAGGCGTAGCTACGACAGTGGCACCCTGAAAGGTGGCGTTGCTTAGAATCATATTGAAGTTGCTCTCGACCTTTGTGATCCCAATCTCTAGATTATCAGCAGGATTGAAGCTGAACCTGTCATTTGCTATTCTTCCATCTGAAGTGATCACACCACTAATTATTTTGCCCTTGAGAACAAGATCTTTCCCATCTTCACTGAGGCCTTCTAGGTTGTCTGATACCATGAGACTGAATGCTTGAAAGGTTGAATTTGAAGAGAATGCAGTCAATTTGAGAATACCAGCTCCAGCAGCGTCCTCTGATCGTCCAAACGGAACATTGTTCTGGAAGTCAACTACTCCTTTGGAAACGAAACCATACTCTGACTCCTCAGTGGGGCTTTCGTTAACAATACCACGGATAGGACTGGCAAGGATGGCATAGGGAAGATCCGATTTGCTACCCCATGTTGAAAAGTACTCAGCGTGCTCCACATCTTGCATCATCTTGATGCCTTTATACACTAGTTTGATGCCTGTGATGCCTGTAATTTCTGCAGATGTTGGGACAAAGCCACCAGTAATGACGTTTTGAACAGGTCCATCCGCAGGTGAGCATGTGAGCTCTGGAATCATTTGTGGAGAGGAAAATGAGGTTGGAGAGAAAGATGAGTTCCCTCCATTATCATCGAAAATCTCAATTTCGGAGATCGATCCAGAACAGTATATTCTCATGCCAAGAATAAAGTCATCTACGTTTTTCAATTGCATTCCAGTGATGAACGATCCCTTTGATTTGCAAAATCTCACATGGTTGATAGAACTGACTCCAACAGGCACATTAGAAATATGCTTCACTCGGACATCATGATAATTGTTCACTCCG
>Ga0306864_1000646_pt1 | contig 15537 bp, 10 predicted proteins | sample AntRauTorckE5430_FD_190448 | JGI IMG/M metagenome (GOLD analysis project Ga0306864, IMG submission 190448) | Saline lake microbial communities from Rauer Islands, Antarctica - Metagenome Torckler E5 #430 (v2) (version 2) | ecosystem: Environmental > Aquatic > Non-marine Saline and Alkaline >...
TAGGGAGTATCGCTGCGCGATTAAGGGGCTCACAGAGTATAACGGAGGTAACACAGAGTAGAACAGAGGAGCTCGTTTGGCTGGGAGAGTGGGGGGTATCGCTGCGCGATTTGAGGGGGCTGATGTGAGGGTGAAGTAGGGAGTATCGCTGCGCGATTAAGGGGCTCACAGAGTATAACGGAGGTAACACAGAGTAGAACAGAGGAGCTCGTCTGACGGCTTGGTGCTGGAGGAAAAAAGAGAGGACGATATGGAATCTTAGAAAAGAGCTTATTTGATACTAGTCCTGAAGCTGCTCGCGTCTTTAGCGGCTGAACTTGTAAGCTGCAAACCTGGAACTTGCTCAACGTACCCAGATATTCCACAAAAAGCCAAAGGCCGTCCGAAAGGCCATCTGAAAATCCTGTCCTTTGCTTTTTGAATAATCGGTGTAGCGCACCTGGGTGGCTGTTTCTGCGATGGTCAGTTCGGCGCGTTCGGCTTTGAGTAGCATTTCGCTGCAGAAGCCGAAGCCGTCGACTTCCAGGTTGAGGCGAGCGATGGCCCGCGGGCCGAGCAGGCGCAGCCCGGACTGGCTATCGGAGTAACGGCCTTTGCAGAACAGGTTCGTCATCCGGTTGGCGATGAAGTTGTAGCCCCGACGGGAGCGGGGGATGTGGTCGTCCGTTTCTAGGAAGCGGCTGCCGACGACGAGGTCGGCCCCGCTGGCGCTCATCCGGTCGGCCATCAGGCGGATGTCGGTGGGTACGTGCTGGCCGTCGGCGTCCATGAAAAGGACGTACGACCAGGCTTCCCGGCGGGCCAGTTCGATGGCGGTTTGCACGGCCGCCCCCGCGCCCCGGTTGATGAGGTGGGTGGCGAAGGCGACGCCGAGGGTGGGCAGTAATTCCGCTGTTTCGTCGTCGCTGCCATCGTCGATGATGCAGACGTGGGGGTAGCCGGCGGCGCGCAGGTCCGCCACGACGCCGGGCAGTACCGATGCTTCGTTGTAGGCCGGCAGGCAGACGTGGATGTCGGTGGCGGCAATCATCGGATCTCGAACAGGGCGATGTTGCCGAGGTGGACGGTGTTGCCGCGCAGCCCCTGGCGGGCGTTGGCGAATTGGCCGTTCGGCAGGCGGACTTGGGGCGCGGCGGGGTCGCTGATGTAGTTGTCGGTGGTCACGACGCGGACCTTGTCGGAGGTTGTAAGGGCTTCGGCGATGCTAACGAATTTTTTCTGCAGGCTCTTGTCGGGCGTCGTGTCCTGCATCCCCGTTTTGAGGTCGAAGAAGATGAATTTGAAGCCCTGGGCCTTGAGCATGTCGAAGAACAGGGCATTGTCGCTCAGCCGGCCGGAAATCTCGTCGTAGCGCTCCAGGGTCGGGTCGCTGAAGACGCGCAGGTCGTTATTGTCGATAAAAAAACCGTAGTGGGTATTGACGCGGTACACGCGGGCGGCGGGGTCGGCGTTGATGGCGGTCATCGCTTGGCGGACGGCCGGGTTGAACCGGTCGATGGCGGCAGCGGCGTCGGCGGCGGGGTTGCTGGCCACATCGACGAACGGCCAGCGAAACAGGGTGTCGGCCGTCTGATCTTCCGGAAAGGAGGAGGTGAAGTACACCGCCACGTTGCCGACCAGGAGAAGGGCGAGGACTACGCCGCCAAACCAGCTGCTGAACCGGGCGGCTTCGGCACCCAGAAAGCGGTCCGGCTGGTCGAAAAACCACAGCATCGCGACCGGGAAGAGGACGAAAAGCGGCATGGCGTACCAGACGATGCCGTTGCCGAGCAGCCACCACGCCAGCCCGTAAGCCGCCAGGAAACCACCGAAGGCGCGGAAGTCGCGCGGGGCGGTGGCCAGGCGTGATTTCAGCAGGCGGTAGACGCCGTACACCGCGCCGATCATCAGTAAAATGGTGGCCCAGAGGGTCAGTTCGCCGAGCAGGGCGAAGGGTAGGGAGAGGCCGTCGGCCAGGGCCAAAATCGGCGTTAGCAGGCTGATGTAGAGGCTGAAAAACCAGGACGTATTGCCGCCAGCGTGGCTCGCGAAACCGTTGGTTAGCCGGCTCATCACTTCGCGGGGATCGAAGGCAAGGCCGGGTTCGGCGTACACCGAATACCAGGCACCGGCCAGGTAGAGCAAGAGTAAAATCGTGCCACCAATGCCAATCATCAGGGCGCGGCCGCGGGTGCGATGAAAGGTGAGGAGGAGCAAAGGAAGGAAGAGCCAGCCGAGGTACCCGACGTCCAGATAACGAGCACCGGCGATGTTGGTATTCATCGTCAGGTCGTAGGGCACGGAGAAGTACCGCCAGAACCAGGCCTCGTACCCCAGGTAGCGTTGAATTTCTTCGCGGGCCGACTGGTCGATGCTGTTGACGCCACCGCGTTGCTGGGTTTCGGCGGTGAACCACATTCGCTCGTCGAAGCGGTGGGGCTCGTAGTAACCGAAGTGGAACTGGGGCGTCCCCGCATCCGAAAAGGAGGGGAGGAAGCGCAGCTCGGGTGTCACGGCCCGCCCTTCGAGCAACTGGGAGACGCCGAAGCTGCCGTGTTCCGACGTATGCTTGACCGCCCAGGGCGCGAAGGCGACAAAGAATAGGCCGACCACCAGGGACAGTTGCAAGATGGGTCGGAGTACCGTCTTGAGGTCGCGCCGATAAGCCAGCACGAGCATCCCCAGCCCGCCGAGCAGGAGGACACCGCCGAGCCCGAAGGCCTGGCTGCTCGTTAGTTCCACGTAGCCGAAGCGGTAGATCCCGCCGAGGAAGACCAGGCCCAGCGCCGCCAGTAGCCCGCCAGCATACGCCTTGAAGCCACCATCGCGGTAGAACAACCAACAGCCCAGGGCGATGAGGTAGAGCAGGGCCAGGTACTTGATGGTGAAGGCGAAGCCGGCCAGGAAGCCGACCAGCAGCAGGGCGTAGGTTTCCGGGCTGGGGTGCCAGCGACCGCCGAGCAACGAAAGCCGGCCCTCCCCTTGCTCTTTTCCTTCCATTCCCTGCACCAGCGACCGCGCCCCCAAAAGGAAGCTGCTCAGTGCGATAAAGCCGAAGGCAAGGTCCGTTTTCTCGTCGGTAATGCCGTGAAAAGCCAGGTAGGGAGAACTCGCCGCCACCAGTATGGCGACCAGCGAAAGGTCGGGACCAAGCCACGTCCGCGCCAGCCGGTAGGCCACGATCAGCAGCGGAATCGTCATCAGATGGGTGATCAAAATCGTCATCGTCAGGCTACCGAACAGCACCTTCCCCAGGGCCATGAGGACCGACCAGCCGAAGGCCTGCCCGCCGTATGGCAACTCGCCCGAGCTGGCGATGAGCGACGCCAGGTTGACGTACAGCGCACTGCCATCGTAGCCAATCGGGAAGGTTTTGAAGGCCGCAATCAGGTTGAACCCCAGCACCGCGCCGAGGCCGATGAGTACTGCTGGCGTCCACCAGTAACCTAGCGTAAGCGGACGTTTCGTCCACAAACTGTCGCGAAGAAAGTCAAGGCTCGCCCGCCACCGCAGGGCTACGAGCCCGATCAGCAAGGGCAGCACGACCGCGAATTTGAGTAAATAGACCAAGCCCAAAATTGTCAGCAACAGCCCCAGCACCGCTAGCCCGAGCGCGATGGCGACGATGGTGAAGGCGTCGGTTAATCGCTCCTTGAGCGGTTGCAGGAAAAAGCTGCCCGCTGCGTAAGCTGCCACGACGAGAGCGAACAAGCCAAGTAGGTGAAGGCTACTATACCCAAAGAAGTACCCAGTGCGGGTAACTACTGATACATCAGGCATATAGCCCGCGGCATCGAAAGCGATTAGTATGGCGGCCGCGAAGGCTTGTACACCGATAAAACCGTAAATACCGCGGTAGGAGAGGGTAAGCGGTGCGGCCTTGCTTTTTTGCCAGACGAACAGTCCTCCCGCCACCGCCAGTACCGCAAAAAAGGCGAGTAAGCCGGGGTAAGCCGGTGTGGCGATTGCCTTTGTCAGATATGGATGGTGAGCGGCGTAGTCGAGCAGCACCCAGCTGGCCCAGGTGATGCAACCGATTTTGGCGAGCAGCCCGGTAGTGAGGGTACGATTCATGGTGGGTGGTTGCGGGGCGTAAAGGTGCGGTTTTTCTGGGAATGCTTGTGATTGGCTCTGGTGTGGTGCGTTAGAGGTGGAAGACCGCCTGGCTCGGCTTATGAAAGACACAGCTAATTAGGTCTCAAGCGACTAAATATTGTGGAGCCGCGAATTTTGCGTTGGGGGAGTATGTGGTAACGTAGGTTGCGAACACCTCCAACACCTCCAAAATACGGCAGCCTACATTACCACAGAACTAGACAACTACATTACTATCATTCGTACCTTCCCGCCATGTCCACCGACCACGCTCCCATCCGCCCCGGCGAAGCCCTAGACTGGCCTCGCCTCGAAGCCTACCTTCGCACCGCCATGCCCGAACTGGCTGGCGACTTTTCCGTCGCCCAGTTTCATGGCGGGCACGCGAACCTGACGTATATGATCAGCTTTGGCGAGCGGGAGTTGGTGTTGCGCCGGCCGCCGTTCGGTCGCATCGCCCCGGGTGCCCACGATATGAAGCGGGAGTATCGGGTACTGCACGGCTTGCCCGACCACTTTGCCCCTGCGCCCCGCGCCCTGCATCTTTGTATGGACCATGAGGTGATCGGGGCAGATTTTGTGGTGATGGAACGCCGCGAAGGGATCGTGATTCGTAGCGGCCTGCCGGAGGTGTTTGCCGGGCTAGCGGACGCACCTAACCGCCTTTCCGCCGCGCTGATGAAAGTCTGCGCCGACCTGCATTTGGTGGACGTTGACGCCGCAGGCCTGGCCGATCTGGGTAAGCCAGCGGGTTTTGTCGACCGTCAGCTCGGCGGCTGGGAAAAGCGGTGGCAGCTCGCCAAACTGGAAGAACGCCCGACGATGGATCGGCTGATGGAAAGGCTGCGCACCGACGTCCCCGCCGCCCAGCGGGTGAGCATTGTACACGGCGACCTGAAGTTTGACAACTGCCAGTTTCAACCCGACGACCCCGACCGCGTTACCTCCGTTTTTGACTGGGACATGGCCACCCTTGGCGATCCGCTCGTCGACCTTGGCGGCCTGCTCAGCTACTGGCCGGAAGTGGGGCAGGATGGCCAGCAACTACCCACCTCCATGATGTACGGCGAGTGGTCGACGAAGAGCTGGCTCAAAGAAAAGTATGCCGACTACTCCGGCCTCGACCTGGGTCGGATGGACTGGTACGAAGCCTTCGCCTGCTATAAATCAGCGGTGATTACCCAGCAGTTGTACGCCCGCTTCGTGGCGGGGAAGACGACGGATAAGCGGATGGGGCAGTTCGGGCGGGTATCGGAGGTGTTTGGGGCGTTGGGGTTGGGGAAGATGGGTTGATTGGTTTTTTGTCGTTTAGTCTAACTTTTCAACTTATGCATAAGTTGGACTAGTATGACTATCAGTTATTTACGCTCTGACCCAAACGCCGACATAATTCCCGGCCCCCACAACTCCCGAATAAAAAAGTAAGTCGCAAACAGCAGCAACGAGCCGCATAAGACCAGGACACTGCCCCCAACGATACGCATCCACGGCCGCTTAAACACGGCGTGGCGGGCGATCACGATCTCCGCCACCACCAGGTTAGGCAGGTAAAAGGCAAAATCCATGAAGTAGTCGAACCAGCCGGTAAAATCAGCCGTGTGTCCGCTACTGTCGCTGAAACCGATGTAGAAGCCGTAGCCCATGCGGTAGAGCCACGAGCCGATGGCCAGCGCGAACAGCCGGATGGCCCAGGCGCGATGGGTTTCGTAGCGGCCAGCACGGGCGTGGCGTACGGTTTGGACGGCGGCGAGCCCCATCAGCAGGCCGTAACCGGTGAAAGCGACGTCCATGACCGTACCGCCGATCGTACCCTTCAGGGCAATAAAGGTCAATCCACCCACTGCCGCCAGCAAGGACGCGATTATATAAACCTGCCCGGCGATGCGGTGTACCTTCGGGTAGTTCTTCCTGACGCTGCTCAGTAGTTGAAGGCACCCCAGGATCAGAATGATGCCACCGCCCAAAAAGTGAGCGGCGATGCCCGCCGTTGAGCGGCCGCTGTTGGCGTCGTACAGGCCGGGGAGGACCTCGTTCCACTGCTCGGTGTCGCCGGTCAGGTAAGACAGGGCGTAAAAGAGCAGGATGTAGACGCCGAAGATCAGCGCGGATGACCAAACGATGGTGCCCAGGAATATCCGAGCGTACGTAAGAAGGCGGTGGCTACTACTTGGTGAGGTCGAAGGCGGAGGCATTTGGTTTAGTTGGCTAGTGGTGAAGATAGCATTTGACTGGAAAAAGAATATTTTGTTTTACTCCTTCTTAGTTTTCTTAAAATTTATACATTAAGAGTGGGCGCGCAGCCGTGGCTACTGAGCGGAGTCGAAATGCAGCTGCAGAGAGGGGGTTGAAAAGCAAGCTTACTCCTCCAGCATTTTCTTGGACTCGGGAATATCCATTATTCCTTATTTCCTTATTCCCATTTTTCGGATATCCGGAAAAACCCACCAACAATCACCGCCAGGCCACCCCCACATACCGCTCATTCTTCCTAAACCGATCCGGCACTACCGCGAGGATCGCCTTGCGCAGTTCCACCAGCAGTTGCTCCCGACTAAAGGCCTTACTTACCACCAAACTCACCTCCCGCGCCGGCTGCGGATCGGCGAATGCCTTGACGTACCCTTCATCCAGGGTGGGGTGGACGCTCATTTCGGGGATGATCGTATACCCAAGGTTGTTGCGTACCATATTCTTTAGCGTCTCGATGGAGCCAGCCTGGAAGGTCACCACGCGGGTGGACGGTTCGGCGACCGCCGGAAAGTCACAGATGTTGAGCACCTGGTTGCGGAAGCAGTGTCCCTGCTCCAGGATCCAGAGATCCTTCTGGTTGACGTGCTCCGGGAGGAGCGGGTTGTTGCCCAGAATCGGCTCGTTCGGCGCGGCGTAGACGAGCAGCGGTTCGTAAAATAGGACGATCTCCCGCAGCTGCTTTTCCTCCAGAGGGGTGACGAGAAGGCCCAGATCAACCTTCCCCCGCTTCAGCCCCTCCATGATCTCCTCCGACTGCATCTCCCGAATAGCGAGGTGCACCTCCGGAAAGCTGGCCGTGAAGGACTTGATGAACAGCGGTAATAAATAAGGTGCCAGGGTCGGGATGATGGCCAGCACGTAGGTCCCCGCCAGGCTTCCGGTTTCTTCCTGTAGCAAAGCATCCAGCCCGGCCACGTCTTCCAGAATAATGCGGGCCTGGGCAATCACCTTCCCCCCGATCGGGGTGGGGCAGATCGGGCTGGCCGTACGGTCGATGAGCCGGACGCCGAGTTCCTCCTCCAGCTTCTTCACCTGGGTGGTCAGCGTAGGTTGGGCGACGAAGCACTGTTTGGCGGCCATACCAAAGTGGCGCAGATCGTCGAGAGCCAGCAGGTAGCGCAGTTGTTGGAGAGACATAGAAAAAACTTACGGATTACGGGGGAGGTTGAGGTTTCGGCCAAAACAGGTAAAAACCTAAAAGACAGTTCACTTCCAGCAACGAAGCACGCATACTAATAGTTTTTGCCAATCACTACCAAATTTAATCAATTTTGACAATGACTGGCTAAAGACTACTTTTGTAATCGTTACACGAATAGTGGGTTAAAACTGGCGAACTGGACGCTCACAGCTTACGATCAACAAAATTACTTCCCTATTCCGTTGATCGAAACACTACGAGGTCCTTACATAGTCCTTTGCGGCGGGCTAAAACACTCGGAGTGTGAATTTTCAGTTTGACGCGGAGCCGTTAAGCTGTAAATTGACCTCCGAGTGTCTGTTCCTGCCTCGTTTAGCCCATGATTCGCATTGATTACAAATCAGCACAAAGCCCAGATTTTTAGACTACCTTCCGCTATGTCTTCTTGCCGGGCGAACCTGGCAAATGCACACTGCAGTACTCGACCTTTAACCATTGGCTGGTGTTGATAAGAGCTCAGACCGCTAAAAAAACATCCGCCAGCCTCTCGGAATCCTTCCAGATGCTGGCAGCACAGAATCATAAATAGTAAATTAAAAAACTTCAACATGGAACATCTACAGAACAACGACGGCAAAGCCTGGGACGTCAATGACTCCAGCAAATGCCCCTTCATGGGTGGCGAAGTGAAGCTCGCAGCTGGTGAAGGAACCTCCAACCTCGACTGGTGGCCTAACCGCCTCAAGCTCAATATCCTGCGCCAGAACTCCGAGCTCTCTAACCCCATGGAGCCGGACTTCAACTACGCCGAAGCCTTCAAAACCCTCGACCTGGCCGCCGTCAAAAATGACCTGGCCGAGTTGATGACCGACTCCCAGGACTGGTGGCCCGCCGACTATGGTCACTACGGCCCCTTCATGATCCGCATGGCCTGGCACAGTGCCGGTACTTACCGCATCGGTGACGGTCGTGGTGGCTCTGGCTCCGGCAGCCAGCGTTTTGCGCCCCTTAATAGCTGGCCCGACAACGCCAATCTCGACAAGGCCCGTCTCCTGCTGTGGCCCATCAAGCAGAAGTACGGCAATAAACTAAGCTGGGCCGACCTGATGATCCTGTCTGGTAACGTCGCCCTGGAAACCATGGGCTTCAAAACCTTCGGCTTCGCCGGTGGCCGCGAAGACATCTGGGAGCCGGAGCAAGACATCTACTGGGGTGCCGAAACCGAATGGCTCGCCAACGATAAGCGCTACGAAGACGGCAGCCTGGAGCAACCCCTCGCCGCCGCCCACATGGGCCTCATCTACGTCAACCCCGAAGGCCCCAACGCCAATGCCGATCCCGTTGGCTCCGCTCAGGACATCCGCACCACCTTCGGTCGCATGGCTATGAACGACGAAGAAACAGTCGCCCTCATCGCCGGTGGCCACACCTTCGGCAAGACTCACGGTGCTGGTGACGCCAATAATTACGTCAGTCCCGAACCCGCCAGTGCCCCCATCGAAGAGATGAGCACGGGCTGGAAAAACAGCTTCGGTACTGGTAACGCCGAGTACACCATCACCTCTGGCCTGGAAGGTGCCTGGACGACCAAGCCCACCCAGTGGACGCACGACTACTTCAATCACCTCTTCGGCTTCGAGTGGGAACTTTACACCGGCCCCGGTGGGGCCCGACAGTGGCGTCCGATAAACAACGGCGGTGCTGGCACCATCCCCGACGCCCACGACTCGAGCAAGAAGCACCAGCCTTTCATGCTGACGTCCGACATCGCCCTCAAGGAAGACCCTGCTTACCGTAAGGTATCCGAGCGGTTCCATAAAGACCCGGATGCTTTCGCCGACGCCTTCGCCCGCGCCTGGTTCAAGCTGACTCACCGCGACATGGGCCCCAAAGAACGTTACCTCGGCCCCGAAGTACCAGCCGAAGATTTGCTTTGGCAAGACCCCGTCCCCGCCGTCGACCACGAGTTGGTCAACGACGCCGACGTCACCAAAATGAAGCGGATGCTGCTGGCTTCCGGCCTCAACGTCTCTCAGCTGCTGACTACGGCCTGGGCCTCTGCCTCCACCTTTCGCAACTCCGACAAGCGCGGTGGTGCCAACGGTGCCCGCATTCGTCTGGCCCCGCAAAATGGCTGGGCGGTGAACCAACCTAAAGCCCTGCAGTCCGTCATCGAAACCCTGGAGAACGTCCGCAAGGCGTTTAACGACAGTGCCGCTGGCGACAAGCAGATTTCGCTGGCCGACACCATCGTATTGGGTGGTTGCGCTGCCATCGAGCAGGCCGCTAAGGATGCGGGTCACGACGTGACCGTTCCCTTCCGCCCCGGCCGCACCGACGCGAGCCAGGAAATGACCGACGTGACTTCGTTCGAGGCCCTGGAGCCCAAGGCCGACGGTTTCCGCAACTACTTCCGTGGTGGCCCCAAGCTGTCTCCCGAAGCCGTGCTCGTCGACCGGGCCCAGTTGATGGGCCTGACGGCTCCGCAGATGACCGTCCTGATCGGTGGTATGCGCGTGATTGGCAGCAACTTTGATGGTTCCGACCATGGCGTATTCACCGACCGCCCCGGTCAGCTGACCAACGATTTCTTCCTCAACGTTCTCGACCTAGCCACGGCCTGGAGCGCGACCGACGGCAACGAAAATCTCTTCGTCGGCAAAGACCGCCGCACCGGCGAGCAGAAGTGGACCGGCACCCGGGTCGATCTCATCTTCGGCTCCAATACGGAGCTGCGCGCCATCGCCGAAGTGTACGCCGAGGCCGGTGGCCAGCAGCGTATGGTTCGTGATTTCGTCGCCGCCTGGAATAAGGTGATGGAAGCCGACCGTTTCTAGGTCAATCGCTTCATCGCAACTGTCAAAGCCCCCCGTGAGTGATCGCGGGGGGCTTTGTCGTTGGTGGGCGCGACCGCAGGATGCAAGGGGAGGGGAGGAGAAGTTGGAGGCAGCTTCTAAAGGAGTGCAGGGTTACTAAGCAAGTGCTCCTAAGACAGATTGGCGTTCATCGGCGCACTTTGTAGCGTAATCAGCCAGCTATTTGGGTAAGGACACAAGTGCGGCAACGGAGTCAAAAATTACCTTACTAGACTTTGGACACAATCTTTTCCCAAGTGATTTTTTCAAAACCAACGTACTAGGCGTAACTAGTTGATAATCAGTTGCAATTGCGGACTTTGAAAAGTAATAGGTCAGTAGATGAAAATTCTATTTTTTGGACTTTAGAGAACCCGATGTGATTCTTTAAACTACAAAAAATAAATTATTGCATATTTAACTGACTGTCAATGAGTTTAGTATTAAAATTTAGTGATTGGATTCACGTCCAAAGTCTAGTAAGATTTTTGTGATAGTTAAAAAGGGCTAGCTTCCTGCGGCCGCACGTTTCCTGGTGCTGGAATAATAAAGCGGTACCTCCCATAAACCGGGAAGGACCGCTGCGTGATTCACTAAAGAAACGGGTAAATATTCGAATTACTATTCGTTCCCGGCCGATTAAACAGGTATTTACTCTCCGGCCACCCACCGCACCCGGTCCGGATAATTGGTGATGTAACCATCAACCCCCAGGTCGAGGAGGCGGCGGATAGTGGCGTGGTCATTTACCGTCCAGGCATAAATTTTGAAGCCCGCGCCGTGAATTTCGGCCACGCTTTCCGGATTCAGGCTGCTGTGATGGGCGTTGATCGAAAAGGCACTGACTTGCTTGCCGATTTCAAGTGCCTCAAGCGGGGAGCCGTGGGGAAGGATGCCGATTTCGATGCGGCCGTCGAGTTTACGCATCTTGAGCAGCTCTTCGTGGCGGAAACTGGAAATGTGAAAATCTTCGATTTTCCAACCGTGATCGCGGATGTATTCTTGGAGGATGCGGTAAGTTGGCTCGGCTGTGCGGCCTCCTTTGAGTTCTACGTTGAGGCGCAACTGCTTGTCCGCCAAATTCATGACGTCGGTGAGCAAAGGGATGCGGGAACCGTCGGAGAGGGTCAGTTGATTGAGTTCGGCGAGGGTGTAATCAACGATTTTACCGTCAACGCCGGTGAGGCGCTGGAGGTCATCGTCGTGAAAGCAGACGACGTTTCCGTCTTTCAGGGTGAAGACGTCGAGCTCGATCATATCGGCGTTCAGTTCCACGGCTTTGCGGAAGGCATCGAGGGTATTTTCCAGACCATAGCCGCTGGCGCCCCGGTGGGCAATGATCAGGGGGCGCGGCCGCAGGTGCAGGGTAGTGACAACAGCAAAGTGATCGGAAGGGTAGTGCCCGTCAATGGCGTCGGTGAGGGTGGCGTAATTGACCACCTTGACTTTCGGGCCGACCATGATGTAGTCGATCCGCCGGCTGGCAGGTACGTCGTGCCGGAAGCCGGTGAAGGTGCCGACCGGACCCAGCCGTACGGGTGCAGCAACGAAAGCGTCGGTTAGCGCGACGGAGAGCTTTTGCAGCGGGGCGGTGTCCGGCGTCAGGTTGAAGTCTCCGGTGAGGACGAAGGGGAGCCCGTTCTTATTCAGGGAGTCGATCATCGTCAGGATAAGGTCGACGCTTTGCTGGCGGGCTTGTGTTCCGACGTGGTCGAAGTGGGTGTTGAAGGCCATGAAATCGTGGTCGCCCGTCCGTTCGGCAAAGCGGGCCCAAGTGACAATGCGGGGTAGGGCGGCATCCCAGCCGGTAGAGACGGTGTCGGGTGTTTCCGATAGCCAGAAGGTACCGGAATCTTTTACCGTCAGCCGCTGGCGGTGGTAGTAGATGGCGGAGTATTCGCCCTTGTGGCCACCTTCCCTGCCTTCTCCAACGCGGGCGTAGCTGGTGAGCCGACCGTCGAGCCAGTCGATCTGAGCGGGCGTTCCTTCCTGGGTGCCCAGCACGTCCGGGGCGTGAAACTCGATCTGGCTGGCTAGAAATCCCTTGCGCTTCGGCCAGGCATTGTCGCCGTCGCTGGCCACGTCTAGGCGGACGTTGTAGGTCATGACTTTGACGCTTTGCTGTTCTTCAACTTTTCTCTGCACCTGCGCACCTGCGCCCGAAAAATGCAGCGTAAATAAAATCGTAAGGAAGAGGTAGTGATGGTTGTACATGCCGCCGAAGGTATTAAATTTTAGTGGCAGTTATTCCTGGCGGGGTATTGTATTCGGGTTGGTGCACGTTGTGCCTGGGTCAGTTTTTGGGGGAGGAGAAGCGCGGAAACTAACTTATGTTAACATAATGTTAACTATAGGTGGTAAAAAATATGCTATATTTGCATTGAAATATGCTATATTTGTATAGATTCAAGCAAATATCAATTTATGATACTCTCTTTTAGCGTTGAAAATTTCAGATCGTTGCGTGATCTTCAAGTCCTGGATCTTGAGGCTCGGCCGCTGCAAGCGGGTCATCCGGGTCTGGCCGCCAACGTGGCGAGGGTGGGGGAGCGGCACGATGTATTGAAGTCGAAGGTGATTTACGGGGCTAATGCTTCGGGTAAGAGTAACCTATTGATGGCGGTTTCTTTTTTCAATTTTGCGGTGACGTTGACATGGAATCCGGAAAGCATCATCTTGCCGCTGGCGGAACCATTTGCTACTGACCCGGTGACTAGTAAGGCACCCAGTTTTTTTGAGCTGCGGTTACTCGCAGAGAGTACGTTGTACCGTTATGGTTTCATGGTTTCCCCTGAAGGAGAGATTGTGAGTGAATGGCTGTTCGGAACTCCAGGAAAGAAGGAGGTTCCTTACTTCGTTCGGGATGAGGATGGGATAAGAGTAAGTGCCACACATTTGAAATCAGTGAGAAAGCTGCTCGCAGCCTTTGACGATGAAAGTAAATTTGTTTCTGAGAAGTCTTTATTACTTTCGGTACTTGGCCACTTTAAGAACGATGAAGTAAAGCCAGTGTACGACACGATTTCTCGGATACGGATTATCAATGGTGCGCTAGCTACGGAGCTGGATGACGAGACAATTCGCCAGTTGCTTGATGAGGAGGAAGGCCAAAAGATAAGAGACCTGTTAAGACGGGCGGATATTGAGTTTGGGGAGCTGCGCTCTGCTAGAGGAAGGCAGGGCGCGGGTTTACCGTCAAACGACAGCGTTACGCTGATGGGAGACGTGATCAAGGATAGAAAGCTCAATCTTTTCGTGCGGCCTAAGAATCTCCCTGAGGGTAACAGTTTCGGTTTTCCGATTGAAGCACATCTGTCTAAAGGAACAATAAAGCTAATTCAGATGGCTGGGAGCATCATCAAAGCTTTGGAGCGGGGAGACTGTCTGATCATTGACGAGTTTGAGGCGCGGATGCATACTAAACTGTCGCAGGCGATCATCAGGATGTTCAACAGTGCGGATAGCAACCCGAACAACGCACAGCTGATTGTGGCCACGCACGATACCAACCTACTGTCTTCTTTACTGATGCGTCGGGACCAGATCAGTTTCGTTGAGAAAGACAATGACGGTTCCTCTTTGGTGTATTCCTTAGCTGACGTCAGAGGTGTACGTGACGGAGCAGCGTATGAAAAGGAATATTTGAGTGGTAAATATGGTGGGGTTCCTACCGTCAACGCGCTTTAGGAATGGCAGGTAGGAAGAATCGGATCAAGGTAACGGATATGCGGGGCAATAAGCCCTGGCTGAAATCCAGGCAGCGTTCGCGGGTAGCGGTGGTGGTAAGGATTAAACGGGCCTTTCTGATTTTATGTGAAGGTCAGACGGAGGCGGACTACTTTCTGGCTTTCAGTAATGAACGGGTAGCGGTGACTGCTCATGATTTGGGCTGCGCCGGTAAAAGTCTTGTGGACTGTGCACTACAGTACCGGGATGACGGTAGCTTTGATGAAGTATGGTGTGTCTACGATCTTGACTATAATGTGAGTGAAGGCGGCGATCAGTATCATCGGTTTCAGGAATCGTTGGATTACGCTGCGGCGAATGATGTTTTGGTTGCATATTCGATTGATGCCTTTGAATTATGGTTCCGCTTGCACTACGAAGTAGTAACGGGGACGATTCACCGGAAGCAATTGTATGCTGACCTGAGTCAGCGTTGGGATATGAATTATGTTGCGAAAGGGAAGCGCCGTGCATTTACCAAGACGATAAAACAACGATTAGATGACGACCCGCTGGCTGACGTACAGTTGGCTATTGAGCGGGCAAAGGGACTTTATGAGGAGCGGGAAGGTTTGCCTTTGCGGGAGCAGAATCCGATTACTACGGTTTACCGGTTGGTGGCTAGTCTTTTGAAGGCTTCGGGAGAGTAGACTGGAGATGCTTGTCAACGATTCCTGGGATTTTCTGCATAAAAAACTTCATTTCCGTTCAGCTCGACAACTTGTGACAAAGGAGTTATAAACCGGACCTACTTAACATAATATTAATTATGAGCCTTAACAAAAGATAGCCTAATTCAGATTTTGCCCGCTTTTTTTACCGACCGCCCCTTCCTGGACCGAAGAGGCGACCCGGCTCTTCTTCGTGATCGCGATCGGCTACTCGGTGGCTACGATAAACAAAATTGCTTCGCCATTCCGTCGATCGTAACGCTACGAGGTCCCTACAAAGTTCTTTGCGGCAACTACTTAGGTCAATACTGAAAAGAATGGCATTTCTAACAGAACAAGGAAGATTGTAGCTAAAAATGCTCATTATAGACATCTATTTGCTTGAACTCATACACTTTAAGCCAGTTTTAAGGATGAAAGCGTAACCAAATTTCTACCTACCGACCTAAGTAGTTGCCCTTTGCGGCGGGCTTAGGACCCCGGAGCGCGAATTTTCAGTTTGACGCGGAGCCGTCAAGCTGAAAATTGACCTCCGAACGTCCGCTCCTAGCTCGTTTAGCCCATGATTCGCACTTGTTATGGTTGACGGCTTCGTGCTGGCTCCGGGGCGGAAGAAACGGGAGCTTATGGAGGAGCTGGTGCAGGTATTGCAGGCGGCAGTGGTACAATAATTTTGGGAAAATAAGCCACAGAGCTACCAACTAAACAGGGTGTGACGGTGTTTTGATGTACGCCAATTTTATGTAACTTCCCCTGAAAATCGCATGGCTACACGGATCGTGAAGAAAGAAGGGGGTAAACTCACCATAGAAGTTGACAT
>Ga0306864_1000647_pt1 | contig 15533 bp, 12 predicted proteins | sample AntRauTorckE5430_FD_190448 | JGI IMG/M metagenome (GOLD analysis project Ga0306864, IMG submission 190448) | Saline lake microbial communities from Rauer Islands, Antarctica - Metagenome Torckler E5 #430 (v2) (version 2) | ecosystem: Environmental > Aquatic > Non-marine Saline and Alkaline >...
GAGAAGTTAGCCATATTATAACTTGTTGTATCTTTAAATTGTCTATCATTTGTGATTTCTCTATAATTCATATTTTTTTAAGCAAATTTAACTATTTTATTGACTATCAGAGATTAACAAGTCTATTAGCTTTTGAGGATGAAAAAAGTGGACAATACAGCGAAAAAAGTATTCAATCCGTTTTTATGAATGCTAAAGTAAAATCAGGCAAATGATAGTGTTACACTTCACGGTTTGCGACACAGTTTCGCAACGCATTTGGTTGATAATGGCGTTCCGCTTCCTATTATAAAAGATTTATTAGGTCATAATTCTATCAAAACAACTGAAGTATATTTACATATTTCAAATAAGTTTAGAAAAGAGTTTAAAAGTCCTTTAGATGACTTAGATTTCTAAATATACTAAACATTCATAATATGAAAATTTTCATAATATGTCTTACGTATTTTTAGATATCCTATTTATAAAGAAAATGATTATCAATTGGTTATGTCCAATTGTATCAATTAATTTAAACGAACTTACATAAGTGGCATATCGACACCAGGTGTCGATATGCCGATGTTAGCGGTTATTAAAAACTAAAACAAAACAGTATGAATAAGATTATAGAGATTATAGAGAAGAGAGAAAAAAAAATTGAACGAACAGGTTCTCCTTGGGATTGGCAACAAGGTTATCCTGAAAGTCAATGGGAATTACTTTGCAGATTAGAAAATGGTAGTTTTATAGAAGATAGTAAACAAATTTATTTTTATACTACTAATAATGAAAAAATTGGATTACCAAAAAAATTTTTAATATCAAAAACTAATGAAAAAGCTATTTATGGAACGATGGGAGCTGTTCATATTGAAAAGAATCTAATCAATAAAGATATCTTTGAAATAACAGATAGAGTAGGTCATTATATTAAAATAAGAGTAGAACCTATGTTTGATATAGCTCCATCAAACAAAAAAAATTATAAATTCGTAAAACTAAATAAACGAAATTTAAGCTTTTTGTATTTGGCGTTATCGAAAGGTCTATTTGATAAACCCCAAAAAGGTCAAATTTATTTTGAAACTCATAATGATGAGGGAGCAACTTTATATTTCAAGAATGATTATTATATTAAACTTACAAACTCCATAGATACTTCATATATACAGGGAAAATTTGCTAAAAGTAATGCTGAATCTGATTGGAATAATTTAAAATATATGATAGATAAAGCTGAAATTTCTAATAAAGACAATATTGAAAAACTGAAATTATACAGTATTTACGAGTAATAAAACTATTTATTTATGAAAAGGATATGTGACATCAAGTAAGGTATCACACATCCTTTTTTTATAGAAAACGAATGTGGTTTAAGAAAGAATTACCAAAAACATTAGGAAAAATTGAAAAAAATAGATTGCAGGCTTACATCGGACATTCTAATACTGATATGAATTTAGTTGGGCAATACGACAATGCAATTGACATTTTAGTAAACAAGATTATCGAAGATAAATTAAATATTGATTTTATCGCACATCCTTTATTGTATCTAATTAGACATTCTACTGAATTAGCTTTAAAAGAAAATATAAGATATTTAAATAAATATAGTCTGTTAGGATTAGGAGGTCTTAAAACTCATTCAATTCATACTTTATATGAAGAATTTGAACGACACTATAATGAAATAGCAATTAATTTAAATTTTAAAGAAATCTTCAAAGATGAATATGAGAAATACGCAAACGATTTAAGAATACTTATCAAAAAGTTAGGGGAAGATTGGAGTTCATTCAGATATGTTAATTCCACAAAAGGTAATAAAATTTTCAGTTATTCAGAAACTGTTGATATTTATGATTTAAAGAGAAGATACGATAACTCTCGGGTGCTACTTCTTTATACCGCTGATTTAATTTCTCCATATACTGATTTTATAGATTACATTAAATTCGATACTTCAGTTATTGATGAAGGTTTTGGTCGAGTATTATTTTGTGTTCCATCGTTTCAAAAAGAATCACTAATCGAAAAAATGAATAATGAATATCAAGAGGTAAAGGAAAATAAAATTTGGTTCGATAAAACACGAAATTATAATCTTCATTTAAAGATTGCAGATGAAAAATATTATATCATTCCTATAAAAAATAAAACAAACCGCTAACAAAAGCAGAATCGTCCATAGCCGCCAAAAAGCGGCTACGGCGTTTCTGCGGACGTTAGGTGCAATTAAAAAAAGCTAACCGCAAGAAAAAACACCCGACACAAAAAAACGTAAACAATTTTTATTCACATATAAATATTTACCATTATGAAACAATTTTTAAGTGTAGCTCTCTTGTTATTATTTACCAGTATTTCTGCGTTCAGTCAAATTTTAGAAAATGCTTTTATTGTCGAAGACAAAGCCCAAAAAGCCCAAACAATAATTGAGGGAAAAATCATTTCTAAACACAGTTATTTTACAGAGGGAAATAAGTCAATTCTTACAGATTATGAAATTGAGATTTACAAAGTGTTTAAAGGAAGCGTTACAGGAGAAACGATAACGATTACGGATTTTGGTGGAGAAGTTGGAAATACTTCCGTAAGTACACCTTGTCATAGAAGTAATTTGATTGTTGGACAAACAGCGATTTATTTTTGTGGTCTGCCAAAATGGTCTGAAAGTCCTGCGACAAATCAAATTTTTTCGTTGGCTTCGTCACAAATCATTTTTAGCAAAGAAGAATACAATGGAGGTATTGATAAACGACAAAGTTATACCAGTCGAGAATATGTTTATACTGCTATCGAAAAAGCGACAAACAAAGAAGCTGAAAAAAGAAAACTTAATGAAGTTGAACAGCAAGCTGAAAATTGGGTAAGAAATCTTGAAACAAATTTACAAAGTAGGTCAGGTAATGAATTATTAGAGTACAATTTTAGAAATTTTAATGTTCAGTTTCCTTTTGTTGAGTTTGATATAACCGTAAAAGCAAATGAACCTAATTTAAAATTTGGAGAAACAGAAATTTATTTAGAATACAGTCCGCAAATTTTTGGCAATAACATTGTTCTAAATTCAAATATTGCGATTGCCAAAGAAGCCTTAATTTTAAGTAACGATTATTCGCTTACCGTAAACGATTACGCTCTTGATGAGTTAAAAATAGAAGTAGATTTAGCGACAAACCCTGTAAATGTAGGCTCTTTAAGTACAAGTGAACAGAAACTTTGTCATTTGATAGTGAACTTAGCAAATGTTACTAATTCGGGTGCTATTCAGTTTGAAGATGTGAATATGCAAGGTAAATCTTATCATTTTGATGAGAATACAAAAACTTTAGATGCTTTTGAAACAATTTTGACAGGTGCTGATTGGAATTATATTTTTACCGATTTTAGCTTTTCGCCTTCTGTTATTACGGCAGGAACTAAAAGTATTTTAACAATAACAGCAGCAGCAGGAACAGACTTTGGTGCAAATAAAGGAAATGTTAGAATGCGTGATGCAAATTTTTCCAATTTAGGGAATACGAATGCCATGTATAAAATAGAAGACCAATTTGTTACATGGACACCAAACATGATTACGGTTATGCTGCCTCACATTTCTACTGATATTACTTCAAATCCAATAGTAGCTATGACACCAGGTTCAGGACCTATCCAAATTGAAAAAGTAGATGCAAGTGGTTTTGTAACAACAACTTTCACAAGTTCCAGTCAAATTAACGTTTTTTATTCTATTACTAATGCTGACGACGGAACGGATAAGTACGATGCTGTTGTTAATTTAACAGCCTTAGACACAACAGGCGGAGTAATTTTTTATTTGGGAGAAGTATTAGATAGTATTCCAAATGTTCGGGAGATTATAGAAGAAAGTCTTTGTCTTTGGAGAGAAAAGACGGGTGTGAATTTTATATTGAGTGATAGTGTAATTACAAATCCTACTGCCGATGCGTTGGATGGATTGAATATAATTTATATGGTATCAGATACAGTAGAGTTTTCGATGCAAACAATCGTTAGTAAATCTACCTTATCTTTAGTGCCACCAATTGTTTCAAGTAAAAGACGCTATAGTTGGGTGACTGACATTGATATTCAAATTAAAAGATATACCAATTTATCACCTCTTACCTATAAAATTTGGAACTATACAAAAAATCCGCCAGCAGCAAATGCAGATGATTTTTATGCTGCGATTATTCACGAGTTTGGTCATGCACATTCTCTTAGTCATGTTATAGGAATGTCACCTGATACTTTAGATGGTCGATTGATGTTTCCTCAACTATTAGGTGGAGAAAATGTAGCAAGAAGAAATATTGATACTACCGCTACTGCAGCAGGTTTGTTTGTGCTTCAACATAGTGTAGATAGTTTAACTTATTTAGCCAGTATAGCAGGTAATGACAATTCACGTATTCCGATGACAAGAATTCTGAATTTTGATTGTATAATTAACTCTACTAATGATATTGTTAAAAATATTGTTGAGGTACAATTATACCCTAACCCTGTTAATAATCAATTTAACATCAAATATGAGCTTTTACAATCAAGTGAAGTTACTTTAGAAGTTTATGATGTTGTGGGTAGATTAGTACAGCAAGAAAATTTAGGATTTCAAACACGAGGAGAATATTTAAGAGAATTTGAGCTTTCACAACCAAGTGGAATTTATTTTGTCAAACTCGTTACAAGTTATGGCTTTAAGACACTAAAAGTTGTTAAACATTAAAACTATGAAACAAATATATTTTATTTCATTCGTTTTATCTATTTTAGTGTTTAGTGCTTGTTGTACAAATTGGTTTACTCAGTCTACTAAAGATACTGAAAAATGTAAATGTAAGGAGTTTGAAAACTACATTAAATCATGGAAAGTAGATAAAGAAACAGGCATACTTTACATTGATAGAAAACAAGAAGACAAAGAAAGTTATTTTGAAATTGAAAAACTATTTCTTGATAGATTAGACTGTTTAAAAGGAAAAAAAATTGCCTATGCAAGAAAATTATTTCAAGGACAATTAGATAAAACTCGAATAATCGTTCCTAAAAGTCGAGAATGTTTGAATTGTTATATCAACCGTGGAGATTGTAATCAAATGATTAGTGGAAAAGTGTACTGCTATCATTTAGAAATTTTCTTAGGAGATAAGTACGATGATGAAATTATTACCACAACAAGTGAAAGTTTAGATGCAGTTACAAGGCAACATTATGTGTGGTTGTATATAAAATAAAAAATAAAACTGCACCTAACAAAAACAGAATCGTCCATAGCCGCCAAAAAGCGGCTACGGCGTTTCTGCGGACGTTGTAGGTAATTAAAAGCTAAACTAAAATAATGTACGATAAAAGAGAACCATTTCAAGTTGCTAAAAAAGCATTAAATTTCAATTTTAACCCAAGTAGATTTGAAGAATGGGAAAATGGAAAACAAATACGTAGAGGAGAACTACATGGAAGAGTACAATGTATTCCATCATTTTTCTCAGAAGTTATAAGTGAAGTTAAATTCTTTGACTTTCCCGAAGAACTTAATATAAGGCACACATTACTTTTTGATATGACTTTCACAAGTAACGATAGAATATATTTAGCAACAGTTCCAAAAATTACAAACATAAATGCTTATGATAATTTTCAGATATTTAAGGCAAATGTACCTTTTGGATTTCAAATCGAAACGAGAGAAAAAGGAAATTTTGATGAAAATGAACCTTATGTCTGTTCTATTTTTACAACTGACGGTAAAATTGTAAAAGTATCATTCTCATTTGGGAATAGACCTCGATTAATAGAATTATATGATGATGTAGAAAATACTAATTCTGATGGTTCAAAAATCGGATTAAAGATGGCGTATAAATTAGTTGAAATCTTGATTAAAAATTGGAATAAAGGAAATGCTCGAATCAATGAAGAAAATCTTTTATCTCAATTGAAATTAGAGTTTCCGGAAGTCGACGCAGATGAAAACACAGTTCAAGAACTAATTACATTTATAAATTCAATTCTTTCTGAAGAAAAAATTATCACTCGTTTTAAAGGAGGTTTTATATTTGCAAAAAAATGGATTTTAATGACTAAGAGCTCAGAATCTAACTTGAACCTAATCTTAAAAAAAATAGAAGAAATTATATAATTTAAACTTGAAAAATGAAAATATTTAATTTTTTAAAATCAGTTTTTGCTAAGAAAAAACTATTAACTAATATATCTAATAAGAAACAATCAATAGATTTATCTGGTATGATAAAAAAAATATCAGTAGATTTAAGTGATTTTCAATTTCTTTCTGATAACCATATTCGAATTCAAAATGGACAAAAAATAAATGCAGATAATAAAGGAGCCTGGAGAGGAATTAGAGTAAAAACTTCAAATAGTAATACCTTCTATGTTACAATGTATAATATGAATGGGAATCATCCCGTTTGGGGTGATAATATTCAAATGGCAGAAAAACAAATGAAAATAATTAAAGAAACAGATAGAGAGATTATATTTCGTGGCTTTGGAACAGATGCAATGAATAATTCATTTACGGATTATGGTTTGACTCTACATAAAAAAAATAGGAAAATTAACAAAGTTTCACTGCACTTACATGATAGGAATATTGATATAATTTATGATAAAGCTGACGATAAAGAACAAGCTACAACTTTAAATGAATATTCAGATTTTGATAATTTTAAAAATTTCATTCACAAATGGAATAGTGTATTATCAATGGATGAAAAGCTACCTATTGCAATAGAAAGTGATAGAATAAACAATCACGGTACGAATTTGTATAACAACGAGGATTTAACAGGTGCTATTCAATATTTTGAAGAAGCAATAAAATTAATGCCAAACAATAATGACGCTCTAAAAAATCTTAAAATATGCTATAAAAAAATAGGAGAACAAGATAAAGTTTATGACATTGAGAAGAAACTAAATTATTTATCATAAACTAAAGAACTTACCTACAACAAAAGCAGAATCGTCCATCCCGATTAAAAAATCGGGACGGCGTTTCTGCAAACGTTGTATGCCATTTGAAAAAAATCCCAGCTTGAAAGAAATTAAGGTAAAAAAAGGACAAATATTACAACACAATGGAGAAATAAACTCGAAAATCTATTTCGTGCAAACTGGTTTGTTACGCAGTTATTCTATAGACAAAAAAGGGAAAGAACATATTTTTATGTTTGCACCTGAAAATTGGACAATTGCAGACAGCATAAGTTCTGAATTTCCTTGTGAATTATTTATTGATGCGTTAGAAGACTCTGAAGTTCTTGTTCAAGAAAAAAATATTGAAAATGAGATAAATCCAGAACCTTTAATTAAAAGAATAAACGTTTTGCAAAAAAGAGTAATAATGTTAATGAGTTCTTCAGCAATAGAAAGATACCAACACTTTATTGAAACTTATTCAGAAATTACGCAAAGAGTACCACAAAGAATGATAGCGTCTTTCCTAGGAGTAACACCTGAAACTTTGAGTGCTACAAAAAAAGATTGGCAAAAAAAGTAGGCAAAGTGATTTCTTATGATATCATAATGCACAGTTTTGGAATCTGATTTAATTTTGCATTTTGAAAACATACAAAATCACAATCAATGAAAAATTTATTAAAAATATCAGCAGTGCTTTGGATTATTTGGGGATTAGTTCACATTTTAGCTGGTGTGCTAACAATGAACTTTGTTTTATCTGGAGACATTGTTTCTGCGATAAACGGAATCGCGGATGCAGTAGAACCTGAGACTTTACAAATGGAATATCCAAAAGCAGCAGGAGCTGTAATTGCAAATCACGGATTTAATTTATTTTGGATTGGAATTGTAACTTTTATTTCGGGCTTCTTTATTTGGAAAGGAAATAAAAATGCTATTTTCTTAGCTGCCATTGTTGGAGGGTTGGCAGATTTGGCTTATTTCTTATTTATGGATTTAGGAGGCTACGTAAATTTTGTTCCAGGAACTGTAATGACCATTGTTTCTTCATTAGCTATAATTTTAAGTTTTTACGCTTATTTCAAAACTCGGAATGAAAAAGTAGCTGAATAAAAAACGGCATACAACAATGTATAAAAGTAATAGCGGTTTGGGTTTTAACTCAAACCGTTTTTGTTTTTAATTAAGTATATTGCTATCCGAAAATAAGAGTATTTTAATCCGCTACTACTCTTATACTAGACGTTCCATGCAATTAAAAAACAACAAAACCTACGTGACAAAACACCAAAAACAATAACTCAAAATTATTTTTTCACTAAAACCATATAAATATGAAACGGTTTTCTTTAAACACAGTATCAAGCCTATGGATATTTGTTATCCTTATTGCTTCTTGTGCTTTTACTAATAAAGCAATTGAGCAAGAAAAAACAATAAATACAGAATTTAAACCTCCCTCTCAAGATTTCATAAATCAATTATATGAAAGAAATGGATGTAGTGAGGGGAAAAGTGACCATTTGACACATTGTTATTACTTTACAGATGTAGATTACGGAAATTACGAACCGATTAGTTATGAAAACATTTTCACAAAATACAGAAGTTTACTTGACTTTGGAAAAGAAGATGAAATTAGATTTATCCGTAAACAACATATTAAGGCTTTTGAAAAGTTAGGTAGAAAAGAAAGATACCTTACTACTTATCATCAATACTATAAAGGCTATCCTGTATATGATAAACATGCAATACAAGGAAAAATTGAAATAGATAGTATCAATGGAAAAATTACCAGAGTAAGAGCCAATGTACTTGCTAATTTAGATATGGATGTAACGATAAAAATTACAGAAAAAGAAGCTCAAAATAAAGCTATCGCAGCAGTAAAACTAAAAGAGGGTGCAAATTTTCAATGGAAATATTACAACGAAGTAGATAAAGAACTTTATAAGCCAAAAGGAAAACTAATTGTTTTGAATTATGAATTGGCTTATGAATTTCCAGTTAATACGTATTTTAACGGACTTCCACAAACCTATGTAGTTTATGTGAGTGCGGAGAATGGTCGTGTCATTAGAAAAAGAGAACCGAGAAATAATATTTTTGCTTCTGAAAATACTATTGTTGAGAATAATTGTAACCCAGTATTCATATCAGGCAATGAAACAGAAGCTGAATATTCACTTGATAATCCAATGCTTACAGGAGTAAATAATGAATTTTTGGAATTTGATTTAGATATTGCTTCTTTAATCAATAATGAAGAGTTCTTTGGAGGAGAGGTCTTTGTTGAATATAATGCTTTAACTTTTGGGACTAATTTGGCTTCAAGTGGTATTTTGACTATTAGCAAAGGAACGGTAATAACTGCTCCTAATTACACCATAACAGTAATGGACTTTTCTCCCGATATGTTAAAAATAAGTGTAACAAGCACTTCAAATAATCCAGGTAATTTATATACAATTACTAATCAAGCAGAAGAGTTTGCACATATAAAAATTGACATCACTAATATAGCAGGAAATACAGGAATTGAGTTTGATGAACCACAAATGCAAGGTTTAACAGAATATTATGATGCAAATGTCGGAGGAGGAGAACCTGTTGATTTGGTTAAAGCCACAGATGAATTAGATATTGATGTTAGTGGAGTTTTCAATGGAAGTGCTACTTGCGATTTTTGTGACGGAAATACTTTAGGGCAAACAACTTGTCCAAATTTGAGTAACTCCTGTCCGTCGAATAGCTACACTTTAATTAGTACAACAGTTCCTACAACCTATCATGGTTGTCAAATTATTCATACAGATAGTTGTAGTAATGTCATCAAACTTCGCTCTATTCGACCAAATGAAAATATTAGAATTATTGACCCACATTTCAATCCACTTCTACCTCCTATGTTGGATACTCTACAATGGGGCGTTGGAGATACGATTATCTTAGATGACCTTCAGAAATCAGAAGCTAATGCGATGTTTTCTATACAAACATCTGTTCAATACTTTGCAAACAAATTAGCTGCTAATAGTTATGATAATATGGGGTCTATTGTAGATGTTCATATGCATTTGCAATCTAATGGAGGTGCGTGGAATTCCTTTAATAACAAAATGGATTTAGGAGCAGGAACAGGTGGGATTTGTGGACCAATTGTATCTTTAGATATTGTAGGACATGAATATACGCATGCTGTTTTAGAAAACTATATAGATTTTAATCAAGATACTTTAACGACACCCGAAATGCGATTTTGGACTATGGCGTTGCATGAATCATTGGCAGATATATTTAGTGTACTTATTCGATATAGTAAATTTGGAATTAAGGAATGGGATATTGGTCTTGCTGCTTGTCAGAACAACCATAGCCAATTACCACGATTTGTTAATGCTCCTAATAATTCAAAAGTAAAACAAGCAACTTATTACCAAGATACTAATCATGATTGGAGTACTGACTACACAAAAATCTATAATCGTGGTGGTGTTATTTCTTATTGGTTCTATTTATTAAGTGAGGGCGGAACAGGTGTAAAAAACCATAATGTTAATGGTATTGGTATGCCAGCTACGGAATTAGTAATCATAAAGGCTTTAGAATTGGCTTATTTGGATACAACCAAAACACAATTCTCTTTTGAAGATTTTAGAGATTTAACTTTAGCAGGAGTAATTGATTTTTATGGAGCTTGTTCGACTGAACATCAATCAGTTGTTGAGGCATGGATAGCTGTTGGATTATTAGATTGTGACGACCTTGCTGTTAATCTTGAAGTGATTGCAAATGCCGCCCCATGCTTACCAACACTTAGAGCAAATGTTGAAAATGGAACAGGTTGCTACACTTATGCTTGGTATGAAGATATAGGCGGGAATTGGCAGGTTTTAACAGGACAAAATGGTAATATGATTTCAGCACCTTGCAATAAAGCTTATAAAGTAGAAGTAACCGACAATCTACTTTCTAACTGTTTAGTTAATGATGATGTTTTTGTAACAGCAACTTCAACCAAAAGAATTGAAGATTTGAAAATTGATTTTGATATTCGTCCAACACTTGTAGAAAATCGAGTTTTCTTTGATTTAGAAGTTAGTGAAACATCAAATGTTACCATAAAGATATATGACCAATTAGGCCGATTAATTGCTACACCAAAAAATCAAGAAAGGTATTTTGTAGGAAGCCATATGATTGAATATAACACAAGTCATTTAGCAAATGGATTATACTTCGTCAGTCTTGAAACATCAAGAGGAAAAGTGACAAAAAAGTTTGTAAAAATATAATATGTAAAAAAATAAAACTGCATGGAACAAATGCAACATCGTCCAGCGTCGGCAAAAGCCGCCGCCGTCGTTGTTGCGGGACGTTCTACGCTATTAAGAAAAATAGAACGCAGGAACACAAAATCTAAAAATAAAATTCATCCGATAAAACGGACACAATAATTCGATTTTTAAAACTAAATATAAAATACAATGAAAAACAGAATTTCCATTTTAGCAACACTGTTGCTAATCTTATGTGTAAACGTAGTAACGGCTCAACTTTATGAAGTTTCTTTAGACCAAAAACTACAAAATTCTACACTAATTATTGAGGGAAAAGTCATTAAAAGTGAGGCTTTTCGAGGACACGATGGACACATTTACACGGCTCATGACATTCAAGCCTTTAGTATTTTAAAAGGTGATTTACATGATTTACAAGACCAGAAATTTACAGTAGTTACTTACGGCGGAACACTTGAAGATGAAATCGAAACTTGGACACATTTATTAACTTTATCGAAAAATGATGTTGGTGTTTTCTTTTTGACAACTACAAACCGTCCTATTCCAGATGAAAATAAATCATTTTGTGAAGTTTATTCAAGTAGTCAAGGTTTTTTGAAATATACAGAAAATGATTTTCAAGAAGTCGTTGCAATCGCACCATTTAATTATCATCAAAAAAATGATTTGTTACAAAATATTCGACAAAGTACAGGGCAATTTACGCCAGTTTTTGCGAACGGTGATGGAAGTCCAGAAGATGTAACAGGCGTTGAGTATTCTATTCAGAATGTTTCGCTTTCGGGTAACGTTTTGGATTTTGATATTTATGTTGAAGGACTTTGGGGCAGTTATGACTTGACAGAAAGTGAATTGTTAATAGAATACGACCCGACAGTTTTAGGTGCAAATGTGCAATCAAATGGTGTTTTATCTATTTCACCGGGTGTTGTGAGTAGTTCGCCAAATTATAGCTTATCCGTGAATGACATTAATCCAGATAGAGTAAGCATAAACGTAAAAGCCTTGAATACAGGTTTTGCACTTTATACAGTTTCAAATGTTGCGGAACAATTAGTTCATATTCAGATCGCTTCTCCTGCTTCGGGAAATCCAGATATTGAATTTGACGAAAGTTCAATGCAACAGTTGAGTAAATATCTTGATGCGAATAGCGGTGTTGAGGCATTTCAACAAGTTTTTGCAGTTGGGAAAATTGAGGATATTAGTGGTGGTTCACAAGTTGCTCCAATTATTCATAGTTTTTATCCTGATACTTTAAATGCAGGAACAAGTGATACCTTAACTATTATAGGCGAAAATTTTGATAATATTCAAGGTAATAGTAAAGTAGAATTTGTAAATTCTAAAGCAGGTCCTAATCCTATAGATTGGATTTCACCAATTGCTAATGAATATCCTGTTTGGTCTGATACTATGATTAAAGTTATTGTTCCTTCAATTACAGGCAATGATTTAACGAATAGTGCAGGAAGCGGTGTTTTTAGGGTAAATAAAGGAAGCACTATTGATGTGAGTGCTTCTCCATTACACATAAGGTTTTCTGCTTTGAATGCAGGAATAGGACAATTTAATACGCCACCAAATAAAGCCTTAAAATTAGTCTTAGGAAATTATAACGGTTTAGGTGGACAATCAATCTACTATGAAAGTACTTTCAAAGCTGATACAAATGCTGTGAAAGCATTTGAACGAGCATTAGTAAATTGGAAGTGTGCGACTTTTGTAAATTATATTGTACAGGAACAGGACTCTATTCCTAATCTAAACGTAGCTTCAAAAGTTGAGTATGACTCTCTACCAACAGGTGTAGTGACAGCAGCAGGAATAGTTACAGTTTTAGCATCAACGGGAAACACGCCTTTCTCACCATGTATAGATAATGGAGTTGAAGTTGCATATAATAGAAGAAAATTTAACATTAAATTTAATAATAACCTTAATCGGCATACAAATACTTCAATGCCTTCACCTTTACCGCCTGATACATACGATTTAGAATCTCGTGCTTTACATGAATTAGGTCATGCACATTTATTAAATCATTCTAATAATCCAAATGACTTAATGTACTTTACAGACTTAACACCACCATATCGACGACAAATTATGCCTAATGATTTATTAGGAGGACAGCATATAATGACTATTAGTTCTTCTCCAATCATGGGTTGTCAAAGCCACATGATACCATTAGATGCAGAGAATTGTCAAACTGCTACGAATACAATTTCATTAAAAAATGGAAGTTTTTTAGATATTTCCGTCTTTCCAAATCCAAGTGCTGATAAAATTCAAATTGAAATAACGACAGAACAAAATAGTTTTAAAGAATTTGAAATCATGATATTTGATATACTTGGAAGAAAGCAAGGAAGTAATGTATTAAATAGTGATTTATCAGAAATTGATATTTCTCATTTGCAAAGAGGTATTTACTTTATAGGCATATTTCATAATAATGAACTTGTTCAATCTGTACAATTCCAAAAACTGTAACCATGAGAAAAATAATTTTGTTATTTTTTTCAACTTTGATTTTTAGTAGTTGCATTCCGTCAAAGAAAAACACAGTAAGTTTTACAGATGAGTGTAAATTCGTAGAAAAAGTTATAGAAAAGGATTGGAAAAAGGCTGAAAACGAAAATTACTTTATCCGAAATGATGACTTTTTATTAAGGCTTCAAAAAGATTACAGAAATTGTATTATTGGTTTGAGTAGAAATGATATTATTACATTGTTTGGAAAACCTTTTGAAGAAAATGACTTGGAAATTAGTTATTATTTTTTAGACAAAGGATGTATGGAGGTCTTACCCAAAAATTGTGAAATGTTGATTTTTTATCACGATAAAAGTGAACAAAGAAAAGTAATAGGATATGATATTCAAAGACACGTATATCATGATTAAAAAACAGCGTAGAACAAAAGCAGAATCGTCCATAGCCGCCAAAAAGCGGCTACGGCGTTTCTGCAAACGTTAGCGTCCATTAAAAAACAAAAACAACGACCAAATATAAATTAGACAAGTCGAAAAATATATTTAATATAACCTTTGGATAAAATAAAGGGCTTTAACACATTATGTGAGCGTTACCTAAAAAAGCCCTATTTATTAATTTGGATAATAAGACTGTGAGAAAATTAATTGTTATAGAATAGTTTTAGTCACAAATAATGAAGTTGTTTATCTTGATAATAGGTATAAGCCCCGAACTATCAGGATAAGCAACTTCATTATTTAAATTAAGCACAAAATGAAAAAATTATTTTTATTAATAAGTTTAGGATTTTGTTCTAATTTCTTATTGGCACAAGTTGATTATGTTTGGTCTGTTGGAGCTACTTCTAAGCCTTTCTTCTTTACTTTATTGAATAAAGCAGATGACACTGATAAGCGTTTTAAAAAAGTTGACGAGGGACAAGTTTCAGGACATTATTATGGCATAAATGGAAATTATCACTTCTATAATAATGTTTACTTAGGAGGAGGATTAGGTTACTCTAAACAAGTGTTGAAATCCAAATATGCGAATATTTTTTTAGAAGAGCAAGCTATTGGCTATGGACAATGGACTAATCTAAGCTTGAATTATATTCATTTACCGTTTAAAATAGGATACCAGTTGTCTGCTAATCATTTAGATTTTATGGGAGCAAGGTTCTACTTAGGTGGAATTTTATCTTATAATTCATCCTATTTCTATGAGTTCACAAACTACTCTACAAAAACAGGAACAAATGAGATAAATTTTGATAAAGTTTCAGGATATACAACAAGAACTCGTAATACACATAAAGGTATAGGTTATGATAATGAAGGAGAAATCGATATTATTATTGAAAATGAAATAACTTATCCTATTAATAAATGGAATATTGGTTTACAAAGTGGGACGGATATCTATTTTATTATATCACAGACAGTTAATGTTAACATTGGAATATGGTACAATTATGATTTCATGAGAACTGAGTCTAAAGATCAAGCAAGTATGACGGGACATATAACAAGACCCGCAGATGCTTATTCTAATAATCAAAGAATAGGTTTATCAGTAGGTTTGGAGTGGTTAATATTTTAGAAAAATGAGAAAACGGATGCTAACAAAAGCAGAATCGTCCATCCCGATTAAAAAAATCGGGGCGGCGTTTATGCGGACGTTCTACACCATTATAAAAAAGCTAAACGCAGACAAACAGACGACAAAAAAATAGTACGTAAACAATTTTTATTCACACATAAATATCAAAACCATGAGAACAAAACCATT
>Ga0306864_1000649_pt1 | contig 15522 bp, 15 predicted proteins | sample AntRauTorckE5430_FD_190448 | JGI IMG/M metagenome (GOLD analysis project Ga0306864, IMG submission 190448) | Saline lake microbial communities from Rauer Islands, Antarctica - Metagenome Torckler E5 #430 (v2) (version 2) | ecosystem: Environmental > Aquatic > Non-marine Saline and Alkaline >...
GTCAGTGTAACCCCGTATCCTACATGGATAATTAAAAATAAGAACTTTTCATAAAAATCTGTCCAAGCGAAATTTCTACAAAATTTCGTTGCCAAGATTTAAAATCCAATTTGAAAGACATGACACACGAAACGACCTCTCTCTTATCCAGTCTTATCGTTGCTGTTGCAAAAGTGTACTGAAGAGTCTAAGAGTAAAACAGAGAACTCTGTAACAGGCAGTGAATTCAACGAAGTCCCCTTCTTGCACACTCAAGAAATAGAGAATGAGTCCTTCTGCAGCCACAGCAGCACCTCCAACAAAACTGATTGGGGTCCTGCGCAAACCCACGCGGTCTACCAAAACTAGTCCTACTACTAATAGCACGACTGCTAGTCCAAGTAGCAGTAATCATAATAGTATTCCTAGTATCACTCCTAGAGAGGAAAAACTCCATTCTGCCATTCAGCAATTACGCATCCGAGACGGTGATGAAGGATACAGGAAGACGAATTATAAAATGATGAATCGTGGCAATAGTAATGGAAGGAATAACAATGGCTCCTCTACCAACACCAACACCTCAATAGCTTCTGGTCAATCAGACAGCTCCTCATCATCCTCCATCCAGGAGTGCCATGATTCGTGGAGGAAAGATGGACGGGAACGGAGGAGAGAAACGCTGGAAGAAGATGCATTGAATGGCGGCAGTGATTTCCATATCAATCATCAGAGTCCACTCAGAACTTACAGCGCAATTGCTGATCGGGTAAGTTCACTTTATTTCGGATAAAAGAGGACCAGACATTGTACGCTGGTTTGACTGACCATATATGGTGTGTATATATTATGATATATGGTACTATATTATATAGTACTATGTTACATACCATACATGACTATCACTCTACATATATGAAACACTCGAGAAAGCTCACGTTTGCTTCCGCTTCCATTCATCATCGTCAAATAGGTCCGGGATCAGTTCCAACAAGCCTACTCGTCCCCAGGAACATCCACTAGTGAACTACAATCAATCTACATCATGGGAAACCGTCTCATTAATTTCCTAGCCATGGTCCTGCCCACCCATCATCACTATCATTCCAAGCGGCCTGAACATACCAGGCTCCGGGTTAAAATTACTCATGATCTCGTGCTAGTCAGGCATCAGGTGGAAGATGTTGCTCTCAATTTGGACAAGGAATTTTATAAACATCAACACATGAATATGAACATGGATATGGATATGGATATGCAGATGGAGGGAATGATGGAGGGGATGGAATTCCTTCATGATTCTCCTAGAAATTCTAGGAGAAAGGAGAGGGTGAGAAAAGTCAAATTTAATCTCGGTAGCGAACCCAGTCTTGATCAACTTGATGGAGATGAATCGAAAGCAAAGGCTTCGTTGAGCGGTGATGCCAAGATTAATTCGAATGTGCCTTTAAATAGAGGGGAAGAGGATGCAATGGATTTGGCAGTTTGGGGGGAGAGGGATCCAGGGTTTGGAGATTTGAGTTTTTCGAGTGATGAGATCTCTTCTTCGTTTGATAGCTCTTTCTCGATCCTGCAGGAGGTGCAGGATCAAGAAGTGGAGGGAAGCGGTTCGTTTGATTTTGATATTGGATGTGAAGGGAAAGGTGGGGAAGAAAAGATAATAGTTTCTCTGGAGGACGAAGTTCTGGATGTCTTTGGAGGGATGGATGATGGATGGGAACATTATGATGCCAACAAGGCTAGTGATGAAATCATGGAATGGCCGGAGATGAGTGGAGCATTTCCTACGACAAGTAAGGCTAACGATGTCTTTGATGGTGAAAGTAATCAAGATACAACAGGTAGTACTGCTAATACTTCCAATGAAAATGATGATGACAACGATAACGATGTATTGAATCAATCGTCGATTGTTGCAGATGACGATAGCACATCTAGTCAAGAGTCTGGATCATCAGGTGACCCTGATCAATTTGTTGATCATAGTTTCGAGTCAGAGTTCTGTGAATCCTTTGTCGAAAAAATCTGTCGTGAAAATTTTTGCAGCGCCATTGATGAACTTCAAGATAACGACGATGACTCTGCTCAAGATAGCTGGGCGCAGAGCCAACAGAGTGACATTTTGATAGCAAACAGAGGGACTCATGAAACTGGTCCTCAATGTATCCCACTGCGAAAAGAATCAGTGGTTGTGAACCATGACGAACTGGAGTCCTCTATTGATGCTGGCCACCAAGAGATTAATTTGTCTATTCAGGAACTGGCAGTGGATCAAGCACCTCAGAACACTCCTGAACTCGATGCCTTACCTCGTGCAGAAGATATACTCAAGTTATTACATGGTGACCAATCAATGGACTACTCAAACGAATCACATTCTTCCCTTGAATTCTCGTACTCATCATCCAAGATCATTTCGGAAAATTATCTATCATCTTCCGCAGAAGATTGTGATAACACTGATGATAATTTGTCTGTGGTCCTGGACCTTCACGAAGACTTTGACAGTTCACAAATAATTGCAGAGAGCCCAAGCTTTGAACCTCAAAGTGAGGAAGAAAATGATGATAGCGAGCATGATGAATTTATTCGGAGCTTGACTGAAGAATTTAGTGACCACAGTGATTCTAGTGGAGCAAGTAAGACTTTTGTCACAGCAAGTACTGTTGATGATACAGTTGACGAACATAGCTTCAGAGGGAGCTTTGAACGAGATGCGCACACCAGCGAAGACAGTGTACTTGGAATAAGTAGACGGGATACTTATATCCCAACAATTGACAGTCCTCGTAGTTCCAGAAAAGCTCCCAGAAAGCAACTGGGTGACGAGTTGGACTATCTCGAATCAAAGGTGAAAAACCTGCAAGTCCAACACACCAAGGACGCTAGTCAAAGAACCGGGGAAGAAGCTTTGCCTTTGCAAAGAGCACGTGATACACAAAGAATACAATCGCCTACTCCAGAGAAAGACACGAACGAGCCTGCTTGTTCTACTAGCAGTATAGATATTCCCACCGACGACGAGAAAGTAGAAAAGCCAAAAGTTGCTTCAAATTTTAGCCTGACACGCCGCCACCCCACAGCGGCTAGATTGAAGGTTTTGAGGCAGTCCAGTGCTTGGAAGAGGCGTTATGGTAAAGCTGGAAAGGAATGAACACATATCATGCCATATATATGTTTTCATCGGAAAGTAAAATATAGTACAATCTATATTTTCATTCGAGTCTTTTTGTATCATGTATTTGTATGAATCTCAAGGAGCATATGCATAGGCGCTAAATGTGTTGACATCAGAATTATAGTGGATCATAAAGTTATTGCTATAGCATTATTAAGACGCCAAGAGCACCACGCGTCGTCGTTCATAGTAATTATTCCATCTCGCATGATGTAATGTACACACACAGAAGCTCCCCTGCAAAACCATTTATCTAGTCTTTGGACTTCTTGACTTTCTTGGAGGACTTCTTCTCTGATTTCTTCTCTGATTTTTTGTCCTTTTTTGCCTTCTTGGAGGACTTAACGGGTGTCTTCTCCTCAATCTCTTCTTCAGCAACCTTTCTCTTCTTATCGGATTTCTTCTCCTTCTTCTCCTTCTTGCTTGCCTTTGGTGTCTTGACCTCTTCCATTTCTTCATCCTCGTCATCACCGCCCATAGACTTACGGATTTCCAACATGACATCAATATTTTTCCTTGGAGCAGCTCCAGTCTCGTAAAATTTAAGTCTCTCTTCTACTTGCTCTCTCAACTTCTCTCCATAAATCTTATTAGGATTGTCGCTGAAAGAATCAATTCTTGTAGCAATTGAACACTTGTTTGCAAGGTATCGGCTGATGCGACCCTTGTTCTTTGCAGCTGCACGGCCAATGAAGGTTGAGTGGTAGATGAGTCCATATTTCGGGGTGTTACCCTTGGTCTTCAAAGCTCTGAACAGGGCTTTCTCAGCTCCAAGAATCTGTACGGTGGATGCTGGGGCTTTTGCCAAGTTGGTGAGGGATCCAGCCTGGTGAAACACGGAGTTAGTTGAGTGAAAGACAAGACGGTTGGATGGAAAAGTCAATGCAAGGATTCAAAATAGAGTTACTCACCTTACTGATCAAACGAGCAGCAACAGTATCTCCGATAAGGGTGCTCAGGTTAGGGGCGACAATTGCCATCTTGTCAGTCAAATACAATGCCAATTGTTTACGGTATTCAGCCAATTTGACCATTCTCTGCGTGAAATTAATGATATTAATCATGTCAACAGCAGAACATTCCATACCCATGGAAGTTTTTGCAGCAGCAATGACTGATTTTGCCAATTCCTCATCACCAACAATTTCGACGAGTCCTGCAAGCTTATCTTCACCTTCCATTTCAGTATCCTCCTCATCACTGGAGTGGAAAAGGGTTTTCTTGTCCTGAATGAATGCTGCAGATCTGGCAAACATGTAATTGTCCTTGACCAGAGCTTTCAATTCAGGAAAGTGCCAACTGTACCATTCTTTAACTCTCATGGCAAAGGTATTCAAATCTTTGTCCATCTGATCCAAAAGGGCAATACTCTGGATAATCATGTTATCACTTCTAGCAGGATTGAACTTGACTTTTCCACGAGAATAAGAATGTCCGAGACCAAGCTGAGCCTGATCAATTCCACCATTTTCTAACCCCTTCACGAGGGAGGTTAGATGCAGTCTTGATCCTCTACTAACCTCTCTGATGAGATCATCGGACCTACAGGAAATTCCAGGGATCCCTTCGCTAATAGCATTTGCTAGACCCGTATCAATAACTCCAAGAGAAAAGGGAGCTGCCTTGCCCTCCTTCTTCTTCTTTCCAACCTTGGGCAAATTCATCTCAAGGAAGTTTTTGAGGGAGTCAGTCATTGCATGTTCACTGATTGCGTTAGTGTTCTCGAGCGCATCTTCTGCAGAAGCAAATGGCTGGAATGCCTTCAATTTGATGGCGCGGGAGAAAGTGGTTAGGTCAGTAATGGCAGTCTGGTTGGATTCAGTTCCAGCAGCAATTTCTTCCATGGAGACTACCTCGAGAAGAGCATATCCTGCTGCTGACTCAAAGAGCACGAAGAGATTAGCTGAATCGGACATCGTTGCTACCTGTTGTTGTTAATCAGATACACACTTTGACTATTTGATGTTGTTTGTTGGTTGAGCTCGGCTGGCTGTCGCTTGAACTTGAGATGATAGATAAAGTTGCTTGGCAAAAATTCGATGGTTCAGAAAGATGAAGAGGTTTCATCGCGCGCATAATACGCGCGAGCAGTAGGTATAAAAATAATATCAATATCAAGTAGGTAATTGATGAGCTTAGGGCCGGTCGGCCTTCTATGTCGCACGAATGCCTCATTTTTTAGCTTGATTTTACATCCCCGCTTTCAGAGAAAAGTCTTTTCATGTTTTGAGGTCGTGTTGGTGTACCGTACAGCTGTACTTTATACAGAATACACAATGCAGTACATATGTAACACATCATACATTATATTATACATTATACAGTACACACGTTCATACATATAAACACATTCTTGATCAAGCTTGAAAACTGTACTGTACCTTCGCAAATACATAAATTAGATCTCATATCTAATGGACGATGTGAGTTTAAGCATCCACAACCATTCCATCAGGGTAATAGAGACGAAGAATGATGATGATAGAACTCTAACAAGTCCAATCACATCGAGTATTTGTGGCTCTTACCAGGATAGGCAGGATCGATTATCTCCGAAAAAACTGTCAAACTTTGATAGGGTCAGTTTGGACCATGAACCCAACTTAGATGACTTCAGTTTGGATAGCGAAGAACATGGGGTCGAAGCGAAGAGCAGGATGCGCACTGCTTGGATGTTTGACGAGGCAAGTGACAGTGCGAGCGACCCGGTCTTTAGCATCGTAGAATCCTCGTCAGATTTTGATACAAAAGTAGATGATGATGACACATTTGGGCATGCATGGAGGAAGCAAGATATCAATATTTCTGTCCGAAAGGAAGCTAGACGAAAAACAGATAATGTAGATGAAGACAGTTTTGATGCACTTTTTGCGAAGTGGGCATCTGGGGAGATGGGTGATAATGATTTCAACAAATTAATAATGACAGTGAGAGATGGAGAGGAAACTTATCGTGAATCCTTTCGGATGCCAAAAGATGTAGCTACCAACGTACACTATGATGATCCTTTGGTGCAGACCGAAGACTTAGATCCAAAGGATAACTCTTTTGATTCTTTAGGTTATGATGACATTTGTTATGGCCGGATGATCGAAGCTGTAGACTCCCCATCATTAATCAGTGCTCTTGGGGCCTCGTCTTTTAAGAGTTTGAAAACTGATGATGAGCAATCAATGCTTTCAGTAGCATTACAACCGATGCAACAACACGGAGATGTCGAGTCAAACCTTGTTTTTGGGTCAACAACAAAATGTAGGTGGTTTGATGAGGATAGAGTAGATAGAAAAGGTCATAACTCAGATCAACATCATTCATTCCAAAAAGATTACGAATACAACGATTTAGAGTTGGGCCATGATGGCGTATTTCAAGAATCATTTAATATCAGTGAAGTTGGTGATTATGATAATGTCAATGCTAGAAATGCCTCCAAAATTATCCAGGACATCAAGAAAATGTACGCAACGATATTGGATGAGGATGATAGATACACGGAAAACACTCATAGAACTGAGGATTTTATTGATAATGGTCACGTTATTAAAGAAATTTTCGTGAAGCGCATAGAAATGGACGCAGAAGCTAGAAACGCGTCAGAAAAGGACAATGGTAGCATTCACCCTCACTCCTCAGACAGACAAAAAGGATGTAGACAGTACAAGAGACTTGCTGCCCTTTCTGTTCTCTTCTTTTTGACTGCTTTTGGAATAATGATTTGGTGCCTCTTCTTCCAAGCCTGATTTCTTGGAAGGATAGGAGATGGATGTCAGGGGGGAGAGGGAGGGATCAAATTTATAATGTATAATATTGTAGAAGCACATCTGTTTCAGAGCTAAATATAGGTCTATTTCAAGATACGGTCAGGGTAATTAGAACACTTAAACTCATTTCTGCAATCGATAGCTGATGCTGCATCAACAGTAGTTGCCATGTATTTAGTTTCGCTTCTGCCATCTATATATATCTTGTAGAACAAGCTTTTAACATAATTTTAGTTGCACCATTCGGTTGTGACAAATATGACGAATACGTTTAATGTTTTCTTCAATGCGATCAATTTGACAGTTCTGAAAACTAACGCCAAAATTGTGGTAAAATGCGCATTGTTAACCTCATCTCACTTTTGGCCCTCGACGCAAACCTGTTCAACATAATATATATTCTACACGCATGTTGAAGAATTTTGTTTAGCATTATGCAATGTTCATATCTAGCTCCCCTTCCGCAACTGTTTCTATTTTAAAATTCAAGAGGCTCAAAATGAAGCTGAAGTCCGTTTTTTACCAGGGCCATGCTGACTAGGATATGCTTTCACTCTAATCTGTGGCTCACACCAAAAAGTTCAAGAAAGAGGATCTCAATTGTTGACAGACTCGTAGTAAAACACTAAAATTTAAAACAATGCAAGGAAAGGTTGTGGGTTGCGCGAAATTGGGAGAACCACTCACAGACATGCAGGCTGATGGCTGATGACTGATGAAGCCCTTCTCATTTTTCTTGAATCCACTGACCATTTCACTACTCCCTACACGATCTCGCGAAGAGAAGAAGGAAGGATGTGTTGTGTTTTGCATGTTCAACTGATAACATGCAAATACTATGTTACAAACATAGAGAACGAACCAAAGCTATACCATCCAATCCAAAGACCTCACATCAAGCCTTCATTATGAGTGACAAAAATGGATCAGTTTCAGCAGACGACGCTAATGATAAATTGACTAGCCTATACATAATTATCGTGGTATCGGCGATTTTTGCTTTTGTGGTTTTGATGCACTTTATTTGTTGTAAAGCCTGCACAGAATTAGATGAAACTGCTGATGAGAACTTTTTTCTACGTGTACTTTCAACAGATTCGTTGACTGCAGAACAAGAGAGAAAGTTTCTAGAGAAGAGGCGCAAGCTCATATTGAAAAGTATTTTGCAAAAGGTGAGAAATCAGCTGAACTTCTCAGGTATATCTTCCTACTAGTTTGAAATCAATTCTAATGCAAGTGACTTTGTTTATCAGAAAGCAATACGGAGAAAAGATAGTAATGAAATAATTCTATTCCACGAGAGTGAACTTCGAAAGAGTTCGACTATTGACATCAAGGACGGGGTTGTAGAAGACGAAGGTAAGATAGATGTGGTTAAAAGTACCCAAATGGATTCTGCAAGCTCAGCGGACGCAGAAGAGGGAGATACCACAAGGAAACGGACCTCACTAGAAGATGCGCGTAAAGAAGATATTTTTATTGAATCACTTCGCGAGTGGAGATCTTCTCGTCACGGAATCGACAACGACATGTCTTCGTCGTTGTATAGTCCGTCGGAATGTGCCATATGCCTGACAAAGTACAAGGACGGTGATGATGTCTGCTGGTCTCAGAATGTCAAGTGTTTTCATGCATATCATTCAAACTGCATAATCGAGTGGCTCTTGAAACACAACGAATGCCCAATGTGTAGAAGAAATTTCTTGAAATGTGACGAAAAGAGGCATACTTAGATATTTCCAATAGAGTGGAGACTTCATGATGTTAATAAGTTGTGGCAAAGATATTTGTTGATGGCGTTGAACATGCTTGTAAACAATGCGAATGCGTCTGTTCATAGTAATTAGTACAGTAAATAATGATTTGACATATTAGAGATTCATTCTTCATCACCTGGCCACTGTAGTATGCATTTTCACACATTTACTAATTGTCTCCCATCTGTCATACTCTCGATTGCTACGGATAATTTGATCCTAATCCTCGTCGCTATCTTCTAGTAGCATCCGTGCTGACGCTGATGCTGGGGCAACGGTGGTAGGGATTCGTCTAAATTCTTCGTCATCCGAATCATCGAAGACTGTCGGCCTACGTATTCTTTTAGCTTCCGGTTTCTGTGTTGCTTGGGCAATTTTAACATTGGCATCGTCCTCGTCACTTTTATCCTGTGTGTCCATATTCACTTCGTCTGGATAGGCAAGTTTTCGTTTCTCGTCACTTTTATCCTGTGTGTCCATATTCACTTCGTCTGGATAGGCAAGTTTTCGTTTCGGTACAAACGACCTCCTATCGTTCCATCTTTCTTCTTCATCATCCAACTCTTTTTCAGTTTCGCTTAGATCTACCTGTTCATTCTTAGCGCTGCTCATTTTTAAGTTGGAATCTGCTTTGGCATCATGATTACTGCCGTCGTCACTCGTTTCTTCAGCATTGTTGATTTGCTTAGCCTTCACATCGATAAATTCAAGCTCTTCCTCGTCAACTTCAATATCAGTTGTTGTGCTTTTCTGACCTGCTGCCTTCATTGGAATATTTGCTTCTTGCACACTATCATCATCCTCTCGCGACTGTTCAAGCAAAAAGTCTCTTTCTGCGATCATTAAGAGTTCCTCCGTGACATACATGTTTGAAACAGATTCACAAAACCTGCGTGGAATCGCATGAGAAAAGAGCGCTTCTACATATAACATGGGGTTCTTTTCTGTGGCTCTCGCAAAATGACGAACAACCGTAGCAGCAAATTTAAGAACACCGTTGACAGCTTTGCTCTCTTGAAGAGTGGTATCATTCAGAATTTTGTTTAGAACGTCAAGTAGCGGTAGATTATAAAGCATTGGCTCAAGGGTGATATCTTCCTTTATTTCAGTATCCCATTCGTCATCGTGGTCACTGGCAACAACAAATTTGCACAGTCGTACAAAAAAAGCTACAATATGATCGTTGATATTTGTCGCGTTGACAGCATATTGCGATAGAAGTTGCGTGAATAAGAACACTGTCTGATTTGAAACAATCTTGCGGGCCATGTATACATTGACATCAAAGTCGGCAGCCTGAGAGCGCATTCTCTCAACAGCATCTTTGGGCTCGACGCTTTCCTTCTTAGATTTGTGTTTCCTTTTTGAGCCCTTGTGAGTTTCAGAAGCTTTCGCACTGGCAGCTAGTAATTTGAGCGTTACATGAGTGAGCTCAAGTAAGTCACAGACAAAATCTCTTGTAAAAGTTCCTGGAATCCAAGATGACAGTAATTTGGGAACTCTATCGATGGGTTCAGATTGATAAAACAATCTATCCATTAAACCCATTGCCATAAGTTGTTCAGTTGAGTCTGAAGAAGAGTACATGTCGGTAAGGAGATGCATCATCTCAGCATAAAGTGCTACCGCATGTGACAAGTCTTTGTACTTCTTGTGCGCAAGAAAGAAGTCAGCCGATGTCAAAACCAAGTTAAAGGTAAAGACATCCATGGTAAAGATTAAGTGTCCAATCGACTTCGTGGATGCATCGATTCCATCCTTGGCATCTGAAGATATGCGCAGCTTGGTCATTCCATCTTCTTTCATAGCTACCCTCCGCCACTGGCTAAAGAACCAAATCAAACGAAAAAAGATGACTTTATCATGACTTTCCAACCTACTAGAATCTCTTCTAAACTCGTTCTTGAGACTCTTCATCACTGGGCCATAACACTGGCTCATGAAACGGACGCAGAAGGCATGAAGAGCTTGATTAGCACGACGAGATGAAGGTCCTGCGGAAATTGGACCATGTCCGGAATCCGCATGTATTGCGTTAATAATATTAGGTCCAACAAAATATTGATGCTTTTTCGTCTTGCGTTTTGCACTTGTATTCGGTTGTGCCTGTTTCAAGCCGCTACGAGATGACGCATTGTTTTGAGAAGATGCAGCTAGAAATTTCTGCTGCCCATCTGATTTTTGTTGAACCAGTGTGCCTGCAAAATTTGAATGCCTCGCAGAACTCATTGATTGCATTTGTTGGCGTTCTCGTTTTAGTTGACTCAGCAATGACCTGTTCCCAGAAGCCTTTGCAGTCGGGGCTACACCGCTCTGTTTTGACGATGAAGACATGTTCCCTCTATTGTGCTTCCTTGTGACACTCCTTGCAACAAGTGTTGGGTCCTAAACCGGTGAAAACGATACATAAGAAAATGAAGATATTAGGACTGGGTGAAACCTGCAGAAGATTCAATCACTCACCTGATTTTTGAACATATGATGCAAAATTTCCAACAGCAACAGATTGTATTGCTTGTTTTCCCTGTTTTCCATCTCTTGCCCGATTACTGTGATAAAATCCAAGACCATTTCGCGCTCAAAGAGAGCAATCAATTCTTGATGCAGCACATTGCTAGCTTGAACCTTTTCAGCGTCTTTAAATAGGGGTTCTCCAGCACACAATAGATTGCGAAATAAATGAAGAATGAGTTCCATGGTGAGATGATCTTCAGCCGTCCGTGATAAGCCAGTTTTTGAAAGCGGTTCAGCCAATAATGATACAAAGACCGAGAGCAGTCCCCCTTCGTCATTTCCACCGTCCTTTGTCTTATTTTTGCGGAGATGAGACGGGTGGTGAACAAAGAGATTCTTGTACTCTGCCAACAGGTTTGCTTGTGCGATTGCATTCTCGCGAAGTTTGATTTGTTCCTTGATGACACTATCAATAGCCACAATAAATTATATAAGAAAAATGAGAGATTGAAAGTGCAATCAGTAATGACCAATCTTGATGGAAAACATGGGACTTTGGAACTTACGCAGGTTCAGTTTTACCTCTGCGGGTGTCAATAATCATATTTGCCGCATTCTTTGCATTTGGACTAAGGGGTTTGGTTAGAATCACCAGAATCTTGACAATAGTTAATATAAGAGGAGTATTGTACCGACAACTTGATACAAGGGGTAACAGCTTTTGTTCAACAATCTTCCATTGACCCAATAGAATTGAGATAGGTCTGAACGCATCTTCGTCACGACGCAATGCGCGCTGAAGATCCTGAAGCCAGTTGATGCAATCTTCAACAGGTATGATTTGTTGAGTATCTGGATCGACTGTTGATCCGATAACTCCGCATACAAGAAGGAGTTCGTTTACAATGTTCTTGTCAACCACTAGGCTCGGATTTGTGTACTCTCCATTATTACGAGGCGGAGTAACCTTCTTCGAGGACACTCTGCCCGCCTGAGGACTTTCATTTGAACTAGCAGTTGCTTGCATTATGGTTGGGATTGAAAGATGGAATAATTACTGTGTATGCTCTACCTGGTGCCTGGATGTACCTACTAAATGTGCATCTAATACAATGGAATGTTGCAAGCGGCAACTTACAACAAGAAGTTACAAACAAACAAACAGGAAGTGAGGATACAGAAGAAAAAAGGGCGGGCTTGTTTGAAAAAATTGGGTCTTGAAGAATTGTAAAACTTTTGGGCTCGGAATTTTATCCGTATCTGATGCCAAAATGCGCGACTATCGCGCGCGCGCTTGCCAGCAAGCAGTCGCGGCGAAGATGTCAACCCTAAAATACGTTCTAATACGTACGAGCGGCCGTTGTGAACAAAACTGAGAAAGCAGATGGAGATCAGTGGAGATGATGGAATACCACTGATGAGTCATCAGTCGATAATTCTTCCATCCTCAACTGCAACTTCGTTTCGACTATTTTCATAAGTGTTGGCGCGTCATATTTTCATTTGTACTCACACATATATTTCTGACACATTGCAGATCATCATGCAGCTGTTTCTTTCTTTATTTTATTGCAGGCATGATTGAATATAGTAGCTAATTTTCGGAAGTCACGATTAGCTTTGTTTTGGCATTAACAAGTATTCCTCCTTCGTAAGTGTGTAGTTTAAGCGTGTTTATCTGTTTATGCAATGGAATCAGTGTAGAAGGCACTGATTGTAGTTAGATGAGTAAAAGTTGCTTTTAAATGAATGTCTACATTGTAAATTGTAAACTATAGAAGCATTGTGCCTTTGATAACAAACGACTACATTCATAATAATTTGTGGTAGATAGTAGGTAGGATTAGGTTCTAAAACATTGCGAACATTGGTACATGGTTTATCTTTGATTCATTTATTTATTATTTACAGTAGCTAAACTGTTTAGCTCGTGAAAGTTGTTCATCAGTTGAAGTTCAATCAACATGTTGTCTTGAACCTTTCCTGGTGCTTTTCTAAGAAAGATAACCAAAGAGGCCAATGCTCTCTTCTCGTGTACTGTAACGGGCTGTGCCCTCTAACATCGGTCAATGATAACAGCTCAGGACACAAGGTCACCAGAAGCTCTATGAGTTCAAAATTGGGGTTCGACGTCCAGCATGCATCGTGCATGGGCGTTCTACCGAAATCGTCTCTGCATTTAATATCAACGTTTGCCTCTTTTGTGAAGAACTCGACGACCTCAAAGGAACCACGGCGACAAGCCATGTGAATCAATGATTCGCCGAATGGGTTGCAACACTGGAACAAAGTTCCTTCGTTTTTCATTTGTCTGAGTTTGTCCAAATCGAGAGAGCGCACTGCACCCGTGGTGGCACAAGTATAACCTTCTATTTCTTCTTCTGTATGAACATGGAAGAAGTTTTCACGCGAGAGTGAAGGTGTGGGTACAATCTTGGAGAGGTGCAAAAGGTACTCTTGAGGGTTCATTTGTTGCTCTTTGATCATCATTCGTCTCTTGGATGGGGGAACTATGATGGTGGTTTCTTCTGTTAAGGATAATGCTTCTTCTATTTCGTCGCATGACTTGGACGTTCTTCATGATTGGGGACTAGGTGGTGTTATATTGGTCAGGCAGAATGTCGTCAACTGCAACTTGTTGTTGTTGTGAATGATGTTGGCGCGTCATAGATGTGTTCAGATGTGTTCACACATGTGTTTCTGACACATTGCAGATCATGCATGTTCTTTATTCCTATTCAAGTAGTGTTGAACGACTGAGCGCAGCAGTTCATTTTATGAGGTCACGATTAGCTTTGCTTTAGCATCAACAAGTCTTCCTTCTTCGTTAGTGTATTGTATGCGTGTTTATCTGTTTGTGTAATGATATGAGTGCAAGAGGCACTGATCGTAAGTTATAGATCAGATAAAGTGGCTTTTAAATGAATGTCTACATTATTGTGAACCATACGAATACTTCTCTTCATAACGAACGACTACATTGATGTTTATTTCAATGGCATAAGAATGAAGAAGTCTATTTTTGAGTCATTTATAATTTACAGTAGTAGCTAAATTTTCTAGTTTGTGATAGTTCTCCAAATGTTTAATCAGCATGTTGTCTTGAACCTTTCCTGGTGCTTTTCTAAGAAAGATAACCAAAGAGGCCAATGCTCTCTTCTCGTGTACTGTAACGGGCTGTGCCCTCTAACATCGGTCAATGATAACAGCTCAGGACATAAGGTTACCAGAAGCTCTATAAGTTCAAAATTGGGGTTCGAGGTCCAGCATGCATCGTGCATGGGCGTTCTACCGAAATCGTCTCTGCATTTAATATCAACATTTGCCTCTTTTGTGAAGAACTCAACGACCTCAAGAGATCCACGACGACAAGCCATGTGAATCAATGATTCACCGAATGGGTTGCTGCACTGGAACGAAGTTCCATCGTTTTTCATTTGTCTGAGTTTGTCCAAATCGAGAGAGCGCACTGCACCCGTGGTGGCACAAGTATAACCTTCTATTTCTTCTTCTGTATACACGTGGAAGAAGTTTTCACGCGAGAGTGAAGGTGTGGGTTCGATCTTGGAGAGGTGCAAAAGGTATTCGTGAGGGTTCATTTTTATTTGCTCTTTGATCACCGTCCGTCTCTTGGACTGAGGAACTATGATGGTCTCTTCTGTTAGGGTTACTGCTTCTTCTGTTGCCCTGGGTCTTTTCAACGATTGAGCACTAGGTATGGTATTAGTTAGGCACAATGTCGTCATTGAATTTGTTGTTGTTGTTGTGAATGTGATTGAGTATGTGAATGATGTATTAATAAGAGGTAAGGAAGTACTCTTGATTATACTCACCAGGAGACGCTAGGTAATTGGAGTGACACTGAGTTCACTAAATGAGTAGTTGTCAAAGCTGCCACCTCAGCTCGCTGACCCTGCCACCTCAGTTTTATTTTCATTTTAGAAAAAGGTATAATTTTACGTGGGTGCAATGATTATATGCCACCCCTTATGTATTTACACAAGAAATTTGAATTCCGTCATTCCACGAAATATTATAATACCTTGTCTTCTACGTAAAATGTTTGCTGAGTCACCTCTGAAATCTCTGTTCGCAGATGCTTTTGTTGAAGTTTCATGTCTTTTTCGACAAAAATAATGCTATTAGTTTCTGCAGAAATTCAAATGAAAATGGAAGCCAATAGGAAAGAAACAAGAAACAAGGTAAAGTAAGTTGGAAAGAAGGAATGAGAGAGAGAGGGAGGAGGACCTATTCTGTATTTGAATTTCTACTGGCGTTCAAAATAGGTCGCGGGTCAAAATAGGTCGCGGCCAGTTTTGTTAGCACTTTTTAACGCACACGTAGAAAAAGTGTGTAAAAATCATCTACTTGCTAAACACTGAAAGGTGCATTG
>Ga0306864_1000652_pt1 | contig 15504 bp, 17 predicted proteins | sample AntRauTorckE5430_FD_190448 | JGI IMG/M metagenome (GOLD analysis project Ga0306864, IMG submission 190448) | Saline lake microbial communities from Rauer Islands, Antarctica - Metagenome Torckler E5 #430 (v2) (version 2) | ecosystem: Environmental > Aquatic > Non-marine Saline and Alkaline >...
TGGAGGTGTGTTAGTTCGTATGAAATATTTTTAATGTGTTTGCTAGTTATTTGCGCGATAAAAACAGATTGCCATAATAGCATGTTGAAGAAGTGTTGGTATAAAATCATTTTTGGAGTTCATCTTTGTCCTTTCGACTATAAGAGTCTTGATTGGGTGAAGATGATAACTGTCAGAGGGACAAACACGGGATTACTTGTGGAGGTTGCAATGGACGATGTAGACTGGGCTTTAATCAATACATTTGTGTGTGTGTTCCTCTAGTTGTATTACTTTTGCTGTCGCGAATTTCTAGAAAATAGAAGGCTTTTAAAGTATTTATGGCAAAATCTACGCGGATTCTACGACAGCTGATCGAAAGTTGAAACCAGCTCGTACCATTTCATCCCGTGATGACCGATATTGGAAAGAAAAATCGTGCTCAATAATCACGCTGCACAAAGGAATTGCACGTCATTAGGTACTACAGGGTACTACTCACAAGTATGGGACTATGAATGAAGAGGAGTCATACCTTCGTCATACAGATGGACGCTTTTCAAACCAAATGAATGAGTACCGGTGGCTGCTGTACCTTGATATGGCATCAATCAGGAATTTTTACTACACGTATGTTGAACAAAGTGAGCCTCAAGATGACAGCATCATTATCTTGTGCCCAAAGGGCGTATGTACTATCTTAATTGGAGGTATGTGAGGTAGCCAGGAGTTGCCTCTAGGATGCATGCATTTCAGGTTGTGAACTTCCCTTATAAGTGCAGCTACAATAAAATTCAATATAAGTTCAGTAACAGTTGCGGTATTTTTAATGCTGGTTTTAGAAATGCATACCGTAGCATGGTAGCATGTGTCCAATACTTCTTTTCAAAGTGTTCGTTCAAGAATTCCCGTCGTAAACTGCATGTAGTTCAAGTTTGTGCCAAGAGGTCAACACAAATAGAAAATGACCATGACAATAAACGTACAATAAATAGCACAAAACAGAAATCAAATGCAGGTTCTTATTCATCTTAGAGCACAAATTATACTAATCCCCATGGATGCCGCAATTTCTACGACTCGATGACGGTATTGGTCCCTCAATCGAGTGTCCTCGATCATATGTGGAGGGCCCAACCAAACATATTTCGTATTGAAAACTCCAAGGTCCAGGTTTCGATTCGAGCGGTGAATTGTCCATAGATACGTCTGCTGATAAGAAGGCTCGTTCCCTTAGTCTCTCTAGGGTTGAAAATTTGACTAGCAGATTCTTACTGACTCTGAGGGGACTCATTGGGTTCGGATGTTGATCGGGGCAGTCCTACACAAAAAGAGGCATCTACAACGTATTTTAACGAAATGGTAAGTAGCAGAAAAGAAGTAGAAAAGTGAGACGAATCGTATTTGCTTTCATCTGGCAGAGTCCATAATGGGCTGTTCATGTCACATCATCATTATTTGCAAGATGATGATTGATGCAAGATTGATGATTGATGATGAAGGTCTATGAAGGTGCTCGAGAAGACGAGCTTTGACGACGGCCGACGGCTCGAGTTGTTGGTTGTTGGTTCTTCTCCTTCTTCTCTACAACGTACTTATCGCAACGGCTGTGCAGTAGACAGTAATACTACTAAATTAGCTCATTATGCGTTTAGATTTTTTTGAATAATTTTTGCAAACGACTTTTAATTTTTAATTTTTAATCAGCAATACCTAGCAAAATGAGCAACGAGCAAGCAAGCGACAAGCAATGAGAGCAACGAGAAATGGGCATGAAATGGAGGTAGACGGAATAAACAGTACAGTACGTATATGATATCTGATACCTGTAGCTTCAATTGTTGCATCCACGAACCACCACTGGAACAACTAGAAGAAGCGTCAATGAAGAAATCAACGATACCTCCGCTCCCTTCTTATTCGAAACGGCCACGGCCAACGCTAGGAAAAGAGAACTGCATTCCCCCTCTTCCCAATCGAAAGCTACCAGTACCAGTAGTACCCATGCCATCACTCAGTGATCGAACCAGTCCAGACGATTCACTGTCCATCACAACTCCCATGAGATCAAGCCGAGTTCTTCGTTTCAGTGAGACTGTGGATAATTTCTTTTGTCTCAAAGGCGGATCGGGGTCCAACTCCAACTATATCAACAGTGTTACCAATGAGCATCGAAGGCTGTGCGAAGATATAGCTCTAGACCGTGATGGAGCTGCGAGTGACTTGAAAAAATGGTCTATCGTGTTGGAAGCGGCAAAAGAATCTGTAGAAGGAATAGAGGAAGAAGGATGTTCCGCAAAGTCTAGTATGGGTGAGTCTTGAAATATTTTCAAAATCTGTTTTAGTTTTGTCATGTAACACATTCTTCTCAACCTCTCAGCTCCCACTGGATTAGGCAAAGATTTGATTCGGTTGCACAAGAGGGCAGCGTCGAGATTCATTTCCTTTATTGTGAACGATTCAACATCCGCAGAAGATCTAAAGAATCTATTCACAATATGGCTCCTGTATGCAAAAGTCCAAGCGAAATTTGGACAGGAGGACGCGGCAAGGAAGACATTTCGGCATATTCAACACACGAAAATGGGAGAAAAGGAGGCAGACTTCTACATTTCCTTGGCACAATTTGAATATTCTCTGCGAGGAAAGGATAGCTTGGAGAATGCAATTCAAGTCCTAAAAACTGGGATTGACAAAGGAGTCGAGCCAAAAGAATATCTATTGTCTTACTTGCAACAGTTGACTTTGGAAGTTGGAGTGTCAGCGGACGCATCTTATGCTACTGATATGAACAGAGACCCAGGGGGCGATATTTTGATTCCAAATTGTGCTGGTGCTGATTCTGTGCATGTTCACAATCAAAATCTTCAAGGCATGAATAGTAAGGTACCCAAGCTGAAAGGAAAACCTCTGTCACTATTGCAGACAAGGAATATGAAAGTTGATGTCGATGCAAACAGCAAGTCCATAACGTCGAAGGAAAGATTTGTCTCTCTCGTCACCAAGAAGAGAGAGCTGTCAAATGTGGAGTCAAAATCCTCAGATAGACCAGTTTCTTCGTCGCTCTCAATACTAAACAAAAAACGAAGATTGGGAGAAGGGGTGCGTCGAGGAGCAATTAAAGGAGGAGCTCAACGGGTATCAACTGTGTTAGCAATGGATCAAACGATCGAGGAAGAAGACGAGGGAGATGAACCAAATTACGATATCAGTTATCTTCTCAATTGGAATCCAAATGGTCCAAGTAACGAAGCTGCAAAGAATGCGGTACTCGAGCAGAGAGCGACAAAGAAATTGCATGGCTCGGAAGATGCAGTTCCACCAGCATTGAAATTTGGTTCTCATTTTCGTCCAGCTATGTCCATGATTCAGGAATCTACCACAGAACATATTTCAAGCAGTGTTGGCATTCTTGAATCAAGTCACAGCATCAGCCTTAATACGACCACGTCTAGACAGCATAGTGAAAGTTTACAACCTAGTAATAAGAGCGCATCTAGTTACGACGATACAAATGGAACAGAAAAGAGTGGAATCAACTTGAAATCAACAAATTCCCTCACGAGCGAGTATTCGAGTCGTAGTAATCAAAGTTCGACCCATGCAAAACCCCACGATGTAACTGGTCCTGACGATAGAAAAATCAGTTGTGCCAGAAGTATTGCTTACTCACAGAGAATTGACGTATCCTCTGGCTCGCGTGAAAGCTCCACTCGCTCGACTAGGAGCGAGTCTGTTAAAACAAAAAAAGATGCAATTGAACGAAAACAAGTTATTAAAGTCAACGAGTCATTTGATATCAGTGCAGCGGCAAAAGGCACATCGGAGCAGACATCACCTTCATCGATGGTCCATCCAGACTTTCGGAAGATTGCTAGTTACGAAAATGTAATTAGCGTGAATAGCACTCCATATATTAAGCTTAGAGTGATTGGAAGTGGAGGGTCGTGCAAAGTGTATAGTGCGTTGTCAAAAGATCGCGAAATTGTTGCAATAAAAAAAGTAAAAATAGCGGGAATGGCGAGGAAAGCTATTGAAGGTTATGCAAACGAAATTGCTCTGTTGCGAAGATTAAGAGGTAATCAAGCCATTATTCAGCTTTACGACAGTGAAGTTGATATTAAACGAATGGCGATTTTTCTTGTTATGGAACCAGGCGAAGTTGATCTCAATTATGTGGTGAGTGGTAGCATGCAGATATTTAACTCCAAAACAATTACATTCTCATCTTCGTATCATCAATGCAACGAACAGCTTCAAAAGCAAGGGACTAAGAAAATTAAAGGTGAACAGGGATCGTTCGTTAATATGAATTTCGTAAGGCTTACTTGGCAGCAGATGCTGAGTGCAGTCCACTGCATTCATGAAGAGAGGATAATCCATGGCGATTTGAAGGTGAGCTAAAATGTTGCGAGTGCAGACACAAGATATTTTGTGTTGCCAAGCTAACTTTCTCCATTTATTTGAAAATGAATGCACACAGCCTGCCAACTTCTTGTTTGTAAAAGGGGTATTGAAGTTAATCGACTTTGGAATAGCAAAGGCAATCCAAAATGACGAAACTACAAACATTCATAGGGAAAATCATGTAGGGACCCTTAACTACATGTCGCCTGAGTCTATGATGGACAGCGGCAAAGGAGCAAATGGAGCTTTAATAAAGTGTGGAAGGGTAAGTCATTATTTTTTTTCATTTTAAAATGTTCAATTATCATTCTTGAATCATCTGAACTCATTCCCCATCATTAGCCTTCCGATATTTGGAGTCTTGGTTGCATATTATACCAAATGTGTTACTCAAAGACTCCTTTTGCGGATCTACTCTTGATTCCCAAATTGCATGCAATCATAAATCCAGATCACGAAATTGCATTTCCAGCCACAATTGACAAAGCAGCAATTGATGCCATGAAATTGTCTTTGCGATGGAAGCCCGAAGAGAGAGCTACAATTGTTGGCGAGTACGGTTTATTGAATAAGCACAAATTCCTTAACTAATTTTGAGGATCATCTTTGAAATGTAATTATAATATTAGTGACGCACGCTTGAGTTTAACTCTAATTGATTATCATCCTCTCCGCCTCAATGATCTTTCGATATCGTTGAAAAGAGCATAGCATCTTCCAACTTCATCAGCATTGCATCCTACGACACTCTCAAGCTCTGCCTTGTAGTTATCGATTTCTGATAGAATATTGCGGGAGTAGCGGTCTAACTGACGTCTACTTGAATCATTGTCACTAATGGAGATCTCATTTACATTGGATACTCCTGAAGCGCACGCTGATATCCACAATTTAAGGACTTCCCCGATATTGAACAGCTCTTGAAGCTTCAATGCTGCATTTACGCTGCCACTTTGATTCGTAAATACGGTATGATACGCATCTAGGATAACAAAAAAAGATGCCCCACTTTCCACCAATACCTTGATGGGCCAATGATCCGATTTGTTCTGCGTGGATGCATTGAACGCACGGTTCAATCCTTCTAGACACTCAGCAATAAAATGCAAAGGAAAAACAAAGTCCGTGCCCTTTCCATGTAAGTCCTTTCCAAGGTCAAGAACTCTTGCTTTGATATTTGTGATCCAATCCCCATCTTCAAATAACATCAAAGGATCGCCGTTTTCCTTGGCTACAGAAGTGCTGGAAAGAATAATATCCTCGTCCTCCAACATGCTATCTCTCTGAAGGCTTGCAAGGAACTCTTGTACATATTTGCTCGTAGTCCTACAAGGGAGAAGTTCCTCGCAGAGAATCGATTTCCACAACTTATTGATGGTTGACGAATCGTCATGCTTGCAAGTCTGCAAAATGGCAAGACAGATGTCATAAAGCCCGAGCGGTGCGGCAAAGTCGTTATAAATCTTGGAAATATCAACCAGCGTAGTTTTTATTTCAGCAATCTGATCTTCGTCAATATTCTTAGCATTGGAAGATGACAAGATCGTTGATAGTAATCGAGATTGAATCTTTGCTACGTCAATTTGTTCACTGATTTGAGATACAGCCCTGCGCAGTTCGTCACGAGACGGAGAGTCAACATATCTTTGTGATAAGGAATCGTTAGACGTGGAATTCCCCGACGCAATACGGCGTTGTAGAAGTGCTTTTTCATTGTTTGATTCTCGTAAGGCGACGGAATATGACCCTATTGCTCTTGTTAGACACTCAACTCTTTCTTCAAGCGAAACTATACTTTCAGCAGTTGTTGCGCGGTTCCAGACAACTTCGCCAGCCATCCAGTGAATATTGTGCACTGTGTAGTACCTCCATAAAAGTTGGGAATCGCTGCTATTTTTTTGTAACCACAATTCAAGTGTTGAACTATCTATTCTGAGCAAAGTATCAACATGGCCAGATGAAGCAAGGTATTCATAAAGTCCACGAATGAATAATGTGTCAGTAGATGATGTTGCAATTGAGAGCATGCGTTCCACCAATGTGTTCTCTTGCGACTTTTGGGCTGCAGACTCTAAAAGTCTTTCAAGGTGGAAATAGAGTAACGCATAGGAAGTCCGCTTAACGTCATCATTTGTTGTTGACGAAAGCGCATTGGTAATTGCTACACCTGCATTGTTATCAAAATTAGAATCGTACACATGGCGATGGTACAAGGTTCTTTCCCACGACATCATAGATCCTGGAAGGAGTTCTTCCGTCATTGACAAATCATTGGAAGCTGTAATGATATGTGTATCAAAATTCCTAGCACAGGTGAGACAAATATCAACAACAGCAGCAACATCATTGACTTCCATTAGTATAGAAACAGCTCTTGCGAGAGGACTTGCATTATCAATGGCGCGAAGTGCAAGTTCGCTGTACCCCAAAGACGTGTTCTGCACGTTCGTGGGAGACATTTTAGATACCTCTGATAACTGCCCAGTTACATGAGATGCATTATGCCAATGACTCGAGGCTTCGCGAAGATAGTTTGACGCTATCAATGCATATTCATTTTGCTTTGACATCGAGGAAGTCGAGAGAGCGGCTTCAGCATTTCGAAAGCCCAAGAAAGTCAAACGAGATCCAATAGAGAAATACATGTAACACTGTTGCGATAGTAAGGAACACAGATTATCTGATTCTATGGACGAAACTACAGACCTATCCTGCTGATCGGGGAGAAGTGATGACCCACTAAAGAGATTTGTTAGCATTGCCTCAATTCTATCTTGAGCATCATTGAATGTAACAAGCTGGGAGAACGTTAACCCTAAGATTGGAATAAAGTTAAATACAATTTCTCAGTGAAGTAAAATGACAAAAGAAGTGTTTTCGTACCATGAATGAGGCCAAACTCAACGTCTGGAAGCGAGGGACTGAAATGTGCACGGTGAAGATGGTCGACTAGGGTTAGGAGCTGCACAGTTCTTGAAACAAGCCTGTAAATGGAGTGGATATTCCGCTCTTCCAATTGACAGGCGGCAGTGTTCAGCTCTTTTTCAGTTGGTTGCTGGTCCCTGGAGTTGTTTTGAAATCTTGCTTGATTTTGATATTGCAAAGATTGGCTTATGAGATTGCTTGAAGTCGTTCCTTGTCCAGCTGTCATATCCTTCATTTCGGTATCGCCCTGATGAAATCCGGGAATGCTCTTTACTGCAGGTCCAAAAATTTCTTTCATCAGGGTTTGCAAAGCTGCCAGAGGTCTTCTTATTTCTTCGAGTGTCTTCTGATCTAGCAGCAGTTCCACTTTTGCCGGTAATTGCTCAGAAATGCCACCCTTTTTCCTGGGTGGGATGGCTCTGCCTTCAGTTACAACAACTGCTACCTTGCACCAAACAGGGCGGAGGAGCCGAGAGACAATTGAAACAAGTCCATTACATAAGAACGACGAAGAAAAATTATATCCTTCAAAACCTGCAAGCTTATTTGCCTGGATCCCCATGCTTTCGGACGAGGTAGAAGTTCTGTTAGCTTCATCAATGGAAAGAAATAGTGCTGGTCTATGTGCGTAGCTCAAAGCAGCCTGGATTGCTTTCCTTACGACGATATTGTTACCATCTGCAACAACAGCAATAGATAGGCACATTGCACAGCTTTCACTATATCCATAGCTCTTGAAGAATGTTTTAACATGTTCGTCTCTCCCAATGTTGCTCACATTTGAATTAGTCAACAATTTTTCAAGCTTGTTGATGGGACAAGACTGCGTGAAATAATGAATACCACCTGAATTGAGTGCTAGGATGCCCCCGCTCTGTGAATTCGTCACCAGATGCTGCATCGCCATCTCTGAAAGAGGTGCAGGTGCTGGATTTAATACAGCTGATGGTAGTATCGAAGCTTGCAATGCAGATGACGATCTACGTCCAATCGTGTGTTTGGTATGAGCTGGAATACTGAATCCTAGTTTATTGCACCCAAATCTCTCGGACACCCTGTACGCACTGAGTTGTCTTTGAGGTATGCTTGGAGGTCTTGAAACAACGTTGTTCTTCCCAGACAGGACAGTTTTCAGAAATCCTGTTAGGCCACCACTAGAGGCAACAAGAGTTTTACTTGTTGTAGCTGTGGCGGTCTCAAGAGAGGACTTTGAGTGCATATTTGCATTGAGATTTGTAGATCTATTCAGGCCTCGCCTTTTTGTTGATGGTGGTAAATATGCTGGAGGAAGCTTTCCACTTTGCCCAGTAGATGAAGGTGTCGTTGACCTCGTAAATAATCTCAATACCGAATTGCGTTCACCCGTGTTCAGAGTGCTTGCATTTAATTCCCATACATGACCTCCAGGTAAGACGGATGCTCCAACTGACGACATTTTGTTCGCGACCATCGGCATCGATACGATTTCATTCACTCCGTTAGAGGTGAACGAGCTTGAATAGACTCCCATTGACTGCCCAAGTTGTGAACGATTTGCGCTGTTTACATTCTTTCTTTGTTGTGTGTAGTCAGCTGTTAGTGTCATGATGGAATCCCCGGCGTGCTCATCTTTAGGATTATCGCAATCGACGGCCAACATTGTTGTTCCTGACACATAGCATCCCTTGGTAGCTCGACCCTTCAAATCGCCCCCTCTGTTATTCATTCTTGGCGTAGTTCCAATATCTGCAGTCAGTTTCCCATCAAATAATAAATCATGGTCGTTACCGACTGTGAATGGTGGAGGAGCACGAATGTGACAAAGAGTAAAGCGGCGACCAGGTCTCACACTAACATTACCATAGCTAGTTCCAGCGTCCGGAAGAACCGAAAGATAATACCGAAGACCACCAGAAGAAATAGCAACTAGAGTCAAGAATTTAGATTCTGATGCAGGAACAACGTGAATGGAAATAGGATGGAGACATCCTTCCGCAATAGGTCGCATCTTAGATTTGGATATACCATTTGCGGATCTCCGAGATCCAGCTTGTGACTTTCTTCTCAAAACTTCTGCATCTGCAGATTTCAAGATGGAGCGCGCACCATCCATTCCACCAACACCTGCTTGGGCACCTGATCCTCCACCAGGGAAATTGATCGCTGCCAGTGCTGAATCAGTTCCCATATTCGATGGTGGGTACATTCTCCCATGCGATACAGAATCAAGATACCTCCTGACAGACTTTGTGACGTTTACACTGCAAGACCATTTCGGAGGATGATTCATGAGTCCATAACTCCCTGTTGACTTGGCACTATTATCTAAATCAAATGCATGAATGTACCCCTCGGCAGTCAAAGCATACATAGTTTTTCGATCATGATCCAATGTCAAATTCACGATCGCACCCCCTTGCAAGGTAGGACTAGATCCAAACACCGCCGAGCTTGCATTCAAAACAAAACCCGGAATGAAAGCAGATACCACAGGAGGCGCAAACGACGAATGATTCACTTTGCGACACTTTTTGGATCTCATTTCTGACGGAGAAGTGGGTCCAAATAACAGAGTGGACAAAGCTCTCTTACCAGTTGTCGCGATGGTGCTTGTTATAGATGCTGTATCAAACGACGTATCATATTCGTAATCATCACTATAATCTTGGTCACTGTAAAATTTCCCTGAATACTGATTCTTATCCAAGTGTGCTTCATAGGACATTTCATAAAGACAGCCATCGTATCCTCCAATGAATATTCTGCCATTATCAGTTCCACAGATGGAGAGTAGGGGCACAGAGTCGGTGGGTATTTCGTAGCGTGTAGGAATGAGTACAAGGTGTGAATCATCGGAGTTGTATGATTGATTTTGATTGTAGGATATAGCGTTTGTGTCGTTTGCTTCCCTTGCCAGTGCACATATGATTGCTTCCTCGGGTGTGGTGACCACGAGACACCATTCCACGATATCTTTGAAGACTCCTGCGTTGCATGAATGGTACATACGGATAGGATAGAGATATAGAGATGGAGAGGTTAGAGATTAGAGAAGAGGAAAGATCAGAACCAAATCATTTGTGTCATCTGGATGCATGAGGATGCCAGTGCGATGGAATCTCTTCGAAATAAAAGGATCGTACAGGTACTAATACCATAGCATAGCAACAGTAGAATAACAAACTTACCAGGTTTGGGGGTAACAATTCCAACACTGACAACGCATTGTCCACTGGGAACCTGAAAACATACAAAGTCTTCCTTTTTTCTGCCTCCGTTGAGAGATCCATATTCCCAAATGTAGAGCGCATCATCTACACTAACCCATACCATGTTTCCTTGAGGGAGCATTCCCATGAGGGATGATAATTTTGTCTCCTTGATGATGTTGGTAAGGTACGGCGGCAAAGGGATGGAGTTTTCATGATGGACTGTATTATGAGTATCTCCTGCATCGGTCCCCTGACGTGCATGCCCCTCTGGATTAATTCCAGCAGAACGATACAAATGACATTGATTCTGGCTCGAATCATTGGATGAATTGGAAGCAATTCGCCTGTAGAGGTCGGCATCAGGGGTTGATTCGTCGGCACGAAGAGCAGCCATTATGGCGTTATGTGCATGCTTCAATGGGTAGAAATCGTTAGCGAGGAAAGGATCAGCGCCTGGTTTGTTAGCCGCTGATCCTATTTCTTTGTTTTGAGATGATGACATTATTGGTGCTTGCAGGTGATGGTGATGGTGATGGTGATGGTGATGGTGATGGTGATGATGGTGACTGGCCAGCTATAGCAACTTGAAAATAGTCAAGCAGATAGTCAAGCAGATAGTGTTTCCCCTTTCCTTGGCTTTATCAGTTTACTGTTGCGATGACTGGCAATGATGGATGATAGCCAAGAAATAGATAGTTAATAGCTAATAAATAGTCAACAGTTATAACTACATATAATAAACAACACACAACAACCACCTCTTCTCTAGTTCGTCGCTCGCGCTGTCGGATGATGTTGGTTGGATCAAGCGATAGGTTGGATCAAATAAATCAAGGATGGATCAAAAGAGGAGATCGGATGTCCGAGAAATGAAAATGATTGGAAAAAGAAAGAAAGGAAAAGAAAAGAAAAGAAGAAAGGACCACCTTCTATTTGGACTATCGACAATGACTGATGACTGATGACTGATGACTTTCCACGCCTTTCCACCTCTATCCACCGACGTTAACAAATGACAAATAAAACTAAGAACACTTTTACGTGCCACACACCTTTTTAGCGCCAAATATTTTGTTAAGTAAATGAAAATAGGCCTTCTTCTGCCTTTTCTCCTGAAAACTGAAGAAGAACATACAGCATTTATTATTTACTTCTTTGTCTTTTATCAGCAATAGATGACAGATGATGACAGATAGTCATTGAAAACAAGATACGAGATATGAAAAAAGATCAATGAAGCAAATAACGCAAAAGCGAACGATGATGAAGAAATGCCGTTGGGTATGGACACCTCAAGTCAGCCATGCTATGACAGCGAATTATTACACTACGAAAGGAAAAGAATGAAAAAGTTTGAATTGAAACCTCCAAAGATATCACGGAATACAGTGCCTCCAGCAACTCTACGATGCAGAATTGGTGAATGAGCTTTTATGGGAATACCAAACACCATCCAATACACAATATTCTTCTGAATACCCTGATTTCTATGAGGAGGTCAAAGTATCCATCTCCATTATGGATGATAATCCACTAAGTCTCAGCCAGGATAGGAATCCGAAGCTGTATTCCCGCAAGGTATGTAGTGAAGCACACAGTGGCATCTATCATAATGGACGAACTCTTCAAGCACGAGGGTGAATGGCACACAAATACAGTGAGATAGATGAAAGCACTCCTTCTACCTCCCCAGAAAGTGAATATAACAGCTGAAGATGCGAACGCGCTTCAATGCCTTCATTACCTGCGGGATGCGCATCTAGTTGACATTACTTGGGATTTCCATTCTCATTCTCAAACAATTGAAATTATGAGACTCATCATCAATGGAAAGAATATCAACCTTGTGCTTGAAGAGTCTCGGGATGTGTATCATAATTTAAAAGCGTCTCATAAGCATCGTCTCGCTGGAGAGGCAATGGAAAAACTCATTAGCAATCTTGAAACACATTGGCGACTAATGACATTATCTGAAATGAGAGACTCAATTTCAAAATTGGTCTGACTAATAAGAATAAGATCTGTTCAGTTCTTTCTGTTCTTTGTTATTATATTTATCATTAATCACTACTGCAGAGGTCTCTCCCATTATCGTAAATTGATGATTTGTTTTTGTAAACACCATTAGATGTAAAGAAGCTAAATCATGTGTATGATGTATGAATATCGAGATGGACGCTCTTGGAACGAACAATGTGATCCAGTAAAGCCTGATTATGATCGGGTGCGGTGCCCGGAGGCATTTGATTTTGGGCATGCGAAGAGATTTTCTAGAGTGAGTAACTGCTACCAGTCTTTGACATCTTGTCTTTCTAGTTTTAATGGATTACCACAGTAGTAGGGTGTGTACGCAAGAGTAATAGGTGTCATATTAAGCATTGAAATACACGGCGTTTCCGCTTGCAATTAATATCATCACATTTAAAAGCTGTCTTCAGCATTTAAACTACTGCCTATACAAATAATAGTAGTAGTTCGAGTTCTCTTTCAAGGCCAAAAATGAGCTGGAATACCCATCTTCCTCAACCCATAAAATAAATCGAAAGTATTCTTGATTGATCCCTGCATGGTATCAACCCAATAAGGCGCTAATTCTTTGATGTGCACATGATGCTCAAAGTAAAAATGATCAATGAGCTTGTGATAAATGCCGTCTTCGTCTTCTAACAATTGCGTGGCAAGTGGCACTTCAATGGAACCGGTGTCAATATCAAGTTTTACAACAATGAAGTCATCCTCGTCAAAGGATTTGAGGATTGAATGGAGTGGATTCAATTTATGTCCTTTTGCACTATTCACACCTGTGGTTTATTGTTCAGCATGTCATGAATATGAAAACAACAATAATTATTATAATGTACACCAGTGCATGAATCAGCAGCATATCATAGCATAGCAGAGTATAGTGTAAAGAGCAGTGTGTACAGAAGCAGCCAGGTTTTGTTAGATCGCATTCTAGTGGAGGAATGAGAGAATAATATATTGGGCATTCTCTTACCAACATTGATCCAATGGTAGTTTGGCAAATACTCCTCCGGCAACAAATTTTCATAAACTTCCTTTGGGTCCGTGAAAGTGACCTCAAAGCCATAAATATGATCAAACTTGAATCCAAATTTCTTATACAAATTCAGTAATTCCACAATAGGCTGAGGTGATTTGGTATTTTCACCATGAAAGCTTAATGATGCGCCCATATCAATCAAAATTCTTTTCGATGTTGGTTTGAGCTTTCGGCACATGGCCTCAAAGTCATGGACGAGGTATTCCAATGTCATTAATCTTCTGCCATGTGTACAGAAGTCATGGTGGCGCATAGGCGTGGTGAGAGGTTCAACATACCCTGAATCACTAAGGGATAACTGATTGCTCGGGAACAATGCCTTGATCCCATGGGGGTGGGGTCTAGCGGTGTGACATATGTCATGACTGTTCGTCTTCTGAATGATTTTGAGTAGGTCAGGGATTTGTTTAAATTTCTTGATGATGCCGGTATAATTTTTAAGATCTGCTGAGTAGGAGGCGAGCAAGGAATGTATTGCGGGGGTAGTGGCAGTTTGATCTTGCCAGATCTTACATCCACTAGGGTTTGAGGTATTTGTGTTGTATCCGAGATTATCAAGGTTTTCCATCAGATAATTTTCGACGATGGACGGGATGTATTCCTGATACTTCTTGACAGTTAAATCCTCCTTGTTGGCTACTGATGTGATGTGATTTGGGTCATCAGTATTGTCAGTAGCACTAGAATTCATCACAAGATTGCTGGAAAATAAATCATGTTCATTGAGGGCGGTTGGATTCTGCAGGTGAAAGTTGTAGATAACGATTGTGAAATAGATCATGAAGTTCGCCTGCATGAACAAGAAAATTCTCTTGATAGATGGCATGATGTGGTTTGTGTCTCAGGTGTAAGTACTGGATTTTTGTGAGCACATACCTGCTTAAACAATTACAACTTGGTACAGTCAAAACAAATATTGCAGCACTACACAAATTCTCTGCATTTTGATTGGCGCAAAGAAAATGTAACGTGTAGTGTAAAGAAAAAAGTAAATCTTCTTTACATTTTTCTTTGATTGCAATAATATCACATCTATCACTAGATATTAAAAAAGAGTTATTATTATTTTACTTGTGTGCTGTCGCTGCAACTGCTGCTGCTGATGGACAACCAGGTGCTAGTGGTAGTGCAGCATCAACAACATCGGCATCGACATCGTCAAAAAGCAGTGCCGGCAGCATGCTGAATCAAGATGATATCTATACCGGCCTCTTTGACCATCATTAAGAAACACAATACGAACACACCAATAAAACAAACAATGGGTATTGGGCTATGCCAGCCACCCACACATACTATAAAACACCATCATCACAATCATAATAACCATCGACACACCCAAACACATAAGCGTAAACCGACTCTTTCCGCTCATTCCCCAAATCGGCCCATTCCACTTCATTCAGCTCTACCAGGGGATTCATCGTCCCCTTGACTAAAATTAAATTTGAAGTGCTTGCACAATGCAAATGATAAACGACGGATATTTGAAGCGGGAGATACTTATGTATTGATGGGGAGTATCGCATGTGTATCACTGATGACCACGATCGTTTTGTGGCTGCTTTCGTATTTGTACACAATACCCCCCTTGACCCTGATTTATTAGGGTTACTGAAGGAGAAGGGCAGATGCTAGTTTTTGGACAGTTCTTGCTAGAAAGACAGATGAACTTTCTTTTGGATGTTTGGAAGTTGGAAGGGACCAGATTGACTCTCGAGAATGGATGAGTTTCTGTACTGTTTTGGGATGGAAGCCGTGCCTAAACTTCCGATGACGGACCAACATCTACAGAGGGCGCTGTCACTCTCATTGCAAACACACACTAACTGATAACTGCGCTTCGTTAGTGAGAAGAGAAATTGGTCGCTTTTTGAAATTTCACTACGTCACACGGGGATCGTAGAGGGATTCCAAGAAGGTACCGCGTTCGGGCTC
>Ga0306864_1000653_pt1 | contig 15493 bp, 12 predicted proteins | sample AntRauTorckE5430_FD_190448 | JGI IMG/M metagenome (GOLD analysis project Ga0306864, IMG submission 190448) | Saline lake microbial communities from Rauer Islands, Antarctica - Metagenome Torckler E5 #430 (v2) (version 2) | ecosystem: Environmental > Aquatic > Non-marine Saline and Alkaline >...
GTGTGGCAGCCCTAAATTCTAACTTCTAACTTCTAACCTCTAGAAACCTTGCACCTCGTAGCCCCCTCCCTGTTAGCCGCCGATTTCCGCCGCCTCGACCAGGCCATCGAATTCATCAATGAAAGTGAAGCCGACTGGTTCCACCTTGACGTGATGGACGGCAACTTCGTCCCCAACATCTCCTTCGGTCAGCTCGTCATCGAGCAAGTAGCGAAGGACGCAACGAAATACCTCGACGTTCACCTCATGATCGACCAGCCAGGCCGCTACATCGAGAGCTTCGCGAAGGCCGGAGCGAACGGCATCACCGTCCACGCCGAAGCAACCAACCACCTACACCGGGTAGTACAGCAGATCAAGGCCGCAGGCTGTAAAGCCGGTGTTGCCTTAAATCCACACACTCCGGTAAGCATCCTGGAAGACATCATCGAAGACCTCGACTTGGTGCTCATCATGTCCGTAAACCCAGGCTTTGGAGGGCAGAAATTCATCTACCGCAGCCTCGCTAAGATCCGTCAGGCCTACGATATGATCGCCATCCGCAACAGCCCAGCCATCATCGAAGTCGACGGCGGCGTAGGCTTGCAGAACGCCCAAAAAGTACTGGAAGCTGGTGCCCGCGTACTCGTAGCTGGCTCAGCCGTCTTCAAAGCAGAAGACCCAGCAAAGGTGGTACGCCAATTAAAAGCCATCTCCGGCAACCCGATGGCCCAGGTGTAGGTTTACGCAGATACGCTAGTGGTTATAGCTCATCCTAATACGGTTGTAACGACAGCTATCGTGTTTGTCACGCCTCCAAAGCCTCTCCTCTCCCGATAAGAAGGGCCAGAGAAGAAGGCCATCCCAGCCCCGCTTGCAACATAAACTGTCGCAGAGCGATTATCCCTCAGTTAACCCCGGACGAAGTCCGGAGTTCCTCACCCTCCCAGAAAAGCCATTTTCCATCCGCCCACCGAAAGTCCACCTCCCCAAAATCCCCACCCTTCTGCCCGCCCGCCGCTGGAAGCTATCCAACGGCCTGCCGGTAATCGCCATGCCCGGCGTGGAGGCTCCCGTTCTGCGGGTAGAAATGATCTGGGACGCCGGCCGGCCCTTCGAACATAAAAAACTCCAGGCCGGAGCCACTGCCGACATGCTCGTGGAAGGCACCCGCCAACGCTCCGCCGGTAAACTGGAAGCCTACTTCGAGCAGTTCGGTACTGCCATCGCCCAACCGGACCTGATGGATACGGCCAACCTCTCCCTATCCACCATCATCCGCCACGCCAGCGAAGTACTTCCAGTGATGGCCGAAATTATTGCCGAGCCAGCCTTTGATGACGCCAGCTTCCGACGCTTCATGAAACGCCGCAAACAACGCCTGCGCGAAGGAATGAGCGACAACGACACCCTCGCCTTCCGGCTCATCACCGAAGCCGTTTTCGGGCCGAACCACCCCTACGGATACAACGGCTATAAAGAAAACTACGAAGAATTGACCGTGGAGGACATTCGCTCCTTCCACAAAAGCCATTTCCACGCCGGGAACGCAACCCTATACGTAGCTGGCCACATCACCTCCAAAGTAGAAGAGATACTGGAGCAAAGTTTTGGCCAACTACCAACGGGTAAGCGGGCAAAAGCCCCTAGCCTCCCGCCGCAGCCAGCTCAACCACAGATTCTCCAGGTACTGCGCCCGCGGGCTCAGCAGACAATGATCCGGCGAGGCCGGCGTGGCATCCACATCGGTAGTGAAGATTACGGTGGTCTGGTCGTGCTGGAAACCATTTTCGGCGGCTACTTCAGCAGCCGGCTGATGAAGAATATCCGTGAGGAAAAAGGCTATACCTACGGCATCGATAGTGATCTAGATACCTACCGTTACGACGGTTCCTTCGGCGTTTCGGCAGATGTGGCCAACGAGAACCTGGCGGCCGTTCGCCAGGAAATCGATATCGAAATCGACAAATTATTACAGCAGCCCGTTCCGACGGCGGAGTTGGATATGGTTCGCGCCTACCTGGCAGGTAGTATTTCGATGGAGCTAGACGGACCGTTCGGGCATGGTGCCAGGCACCGGTCCGCACTCGTCAAAGCCTACGACCCAGAGCCCCTGCTTAGAAAGCTCAACGAGGCTGTGCGGGGAATTTCCCCGGCGGAGATTCAGGATTTAGCGCAGAAATACCTCTCTAAAGGTGACGATTTTGAGGTGATTCTTGGGGGGGCTGATTTGGTTGAGGGTGCCCGGGAAATCTCTACCCTGAACCGACCGCTGAAGCTGCCGACCGAGCCGTAAGGAGCTAACAATAAGTCCGATCGTACCCCATCCGATACCCTACACCTACCTCCGCACCTTAAAACCGAACCTTAAACCCGCTTCTGACTTAAAACCTACCGATCTAACTAATTTACCTGCCACTCCCTTCCAATTGCAACTTTTTGCTATATTTGGGTCGGCATTTAGTTATCCCGGAAACACAAAGTGTGCTAATACAGATTTGTGCCCGGCCGAATTCATCCTAGTCAGAAGCAAGTTCCAATGAAAAGATTAATGATGAGCAGCCTATTCCTGCTCTGCTCCCTTGGCTTATCCGCCCAGACGAATAATCTGAAGACCTACAGTGCCCTCTCGGCACGGGTGCTTGCCATTGACCACCAGAACGTGAATGAGACGATCGACGAAGCCGCGCCGACCTTCGCCCTCGAATTCGGCTTTCGTCGCCAACTAAGTAAAATTTTCGGCATCATGGTGCCCATTAAAGTCGGCGTCATCGACGTAGGCGAGCTGGACAATATTACCATCTCCGGCATAGAGATTTTAGGACAACTGTACCCGGCAGGAACTGAAAGAAAGATCTCCCCTTACCTCCATGCTGGCTACGGCGTCGTTTCCGAACGTTTTCAAGACGTCAACTATCAAATCCCCCTTGGGCTGGGTTTTAATTTCAGGCTCGACGGAAACTCCTGGTTCAATATCCAAGGAGAATACCGGATCTCCAAAGAAGGCAAGCGCGACAATGTCATGGCCGGCATCGGTTACGTGTACCGACTCAGCAACATTGACTCCGATAAAGACGGCATTATCAACCGCGACGATCAGTGCCCCGACCTACCCGGGCCACTAGCCACCAACGGCTGCCCCGATACAGACATGGATGGTATCATCGACGAAAATGACCGCTGCCCAACCGCCGCCGGCAACGCGAACCTCGCTGGCTGCCCAGACACGGATATGGATGGTACACCCGATATTGACGATAAGTGCCCCGAATTAGTAGGCCCCGCCGAAAAAATGGGCTGCCCCGACACCGATAATGACGGTGTAAACGACGACGTTGACGGCTGCCCCAATGAACCAGGAAAGACAGAAATGAACGGCTGTCCAGACCGCGACGGCGACGGTGTGATCGACGCCGAAGACAAATGCCCCGATAACGACGGCCCCCCCCTGCTCAACGGTTGCCCCGATACCGACGGTGACGGCGTTCTTAATAAAGACGATAAATGCCCCAACCTCGCAGGGACCGCGCCCAAAGGCTGCCCCGACCGTGATGGCGACAGCGTAAGCGACGAAGACGACAAATGCCCCGACACCGCTGGCACCTTCAACGGTTGCCCCGATACGGATGGAGACGGCGTAAGCGATGACATCGACCGCTGCCCAACCCAGGCCAGTGAAAGAGCCAACGACGGTTGCCCGGAAATCAAACAAGAGGTAAAAGAACACCTCGAATACGCCGCCCGCGCCGTTCGCTTTAAACCCGGATCAGAAAAACTGGTAGAAAAAAGCTACGTCATCCTATCCGAGATCGCTAGTATCATGCGCGAATACCCGGATTACGGCCTGGCCATCAACGGCCATACAGATGGCATAGGCCCGAAAGCAACCAACCTCGCCCTCAGCGAACGCCGCGCAGCGGCCTGCCGCAGGTTCATTATCGCTACCGGTATTCTTGAGAGCCGGATCGGCAGCACTGGTTTTGGAGAGTCCAACCCAATAGGTAACAACGCCCGCACGGAAGGACGGCGGTTGAACCGCAGGGTGGAGTTTAGCCTGGAGCCGCAGCGGTAACTGACGTTCGGGGTGAAATTCCTTGTTTCATCCTAATGTATTTCCTCTCTTCGAGTCGTTTAGCACCATGGTGGACGCTTAGGACTAAGGTACGCCCCACAAATAATTTACGTTTAAGCCGCAACTGCGCCTCCCAAAAACAGACCATGCTCCGCCTCATCCTCCTCAGCCTGCTCTTGCCGTGCTGCTGCGCCCTATGGGCTCAGAACGCTCAGTATCCCGACCCGGCCCCCTTCACCACCCTGGGGTTCAGGATGGTGATGCTTGATCATGAGGTCCTTAATGACTTAAATAAAAGCCTACAGAAAAGTTATGCCATGGAAGTCGTTGCCCGCCATCAGTACACCAAACATTTCGGCCTACTCATGCCACTACGTATTGGTAATTCGGACGTTGGGCGGTTTACCAACCCACGCTTAGGCACTGCAGATTTTCTGGTGCGGATAACACCGCTCGGTAGCGAGAACAAAGTATCGCCTTATCTCCAGGCTGGCTATGGCTTCACCTTCGAGCAAGATACACGGCCCTTTCGTGCGTTTCCCTTTGGTGCTGGGTTGGACTTCAAAGTGGACAAAGATATGTGGGTTAGTCTGCAAGCAGAGTACCGGTCCACTAACCGGGAAAACCGCGACAACATCAACCTCTGCCTAGGCTACACCTACCGCTTCGGTAGCCCCGACCGCGACGGAGACCGCATCTCCGACGGGCAAGACAAATGCCCCAACACCCCGGGCGTCAACACCGCAAAAGGCTGCCCCGACGCTGATCGCGACGGCGTTCCTGACGATCAGGATCTGTGCCCAGATGTGAAAGGCGAAGAGTCAGCCAACGGCTGCCCTGACCACGATAAAGATGGCATCCCAAACGACCAGGACCAGTGCCCCTACGAAGCCGGTAAGAAACGCCTTCGCGGCTGTCCCGACATCGACAATGATGGCGTCCCCGACGACATCGACAACTGCCCCAATACTCCCGGTAGCCTTTACACCGGCTGCCCGGACACCGATAACGACGGCTTCGAAGACAATGAAGACCAATGCCCCGAAGTAGCCGGTCCTAACCAGGGTTGCCCCGAAGTAAGCCCCGAACTCCAAGCGATGCTGGACAGGGCTAGCAACCGCATCACCTTCGAGGGACGCTCGTCTACCCTCACCGCGCAGAGCTTGCCCATGCTCAATGAGATCGCCGTTAACCTCCGGGCGAATCCCTTCTTCAAGCTCACGATTGCGGGACATACCGATAATACTGGCACGGTAGAAAACAACGAGAAGCTTAGTGAAACGAGGGCGCTTTCTTGCCGAGGCTACCTTATGTCCAAAGGTATTGAAGGAAATCGAATCAACTTCATCGGCTACGCCGCTACCCGGTCCAAAGCCGATAATGGGACGGCGGTAGGTAGGGAATTGAATAATCGGGTTGAATTCAGCCTCCGGCCTTTTTAGATAGCCTTTGGCCTTTTAGGCGCCTCCGGCTTGTAGACGCTACGCTTTTAGGCTACCGCATGGCTTCGCTGCTACTCCAACGTACGGTAATCTAAAAGACGTGGCCATCTAAACTTCCCAGCCATTTTGCTCCAACCGCTCATACTTAACCTGTACCTGAGCACGCAAATCCTCTTGATAATCCGCCATTTTTTGCCGGATGACCTCATCAGTAGCGCCCAGAATTCGCGCAGCCAACAGACCGGCGTTCTTGGCACCATCAAGCGCAACGGTAGCTACGGGGATACCGCCGGGCATCTGGAGAATAGACAAAACAGAATCCCAGCCATCAATACTATTACGGCTCTTGATCGGCACACCAATTACGGGTAGTGGGGTGAGACTGGCCACCATCCCCGGTAAATGTGCGGCACCTCCTGCTCCTGCGATTACGACCTGAACGCCACGGCCGGCGGCCTTTTTGGCGTAATCGTAAAGTCGATCGGGAGTACGGTGGGCAGACACTACGGTCACCTCGATTTCAATACCAAATTCGGTGAGGATTTCCGCAGCTTGGCGCATGATCGGCAGGTCGCTATCGGAACCCATTATTATTGATACCATTATGTTAGATCGTTAAAATTTTAGACGTTAAATCTTTAGAAGCTAGTCGTAATAATCCTGGCAACTTACGGAGCCTAACTTCTAACGAATTAACTCCTAAAGCCTGTTCTATATTTCGAAGTCAAGCGCCCGGCGAAGTACGCCACCATCACGCTGTTCAGCGAGTTGCTGGTACGCCTCCTGGTTAAATTTATAGAGTACGGCGGGCCGGTGGGCAACGTTTTGCTGGCGACCGACTTCTTCGAGAATACCCGTACGCAGAATCCGGGTACGGAAGTTCCGCTTATTGAAGGACTCAACATTGAGAACGGTTTCGTAAAGTTGCTGTAGTTCGCCGAGCGTGAACTCCGCTGGCAGCAGCTCAAAACCGATGGGTTGGTAGCGGACTTTTGCGGCGAGGCGCTCGTTTGCTTTTTTTATGATCTCGCTGTGGTCGAAAGCCAGATCGGGCAGTTCATCCAGTAAGAACCATTCGGCCTTGGTCGCGTCGGAAGAAGCCTTAGCAGGGTGATCCTGAAGGTTGACGAGCGAGAAATAGGCAATAGAAATTACACGGCCACGAGGGTCACGTTGTACCGCGCCGTAGGTAAAGAGTTGCTCAACGAACAGGTCCTTCACACCGGTTTCCTCTTCGAGTTCGCGGAGGGCGGCGGTTTCCAGGTCTTCGTTGAGGTCAACAAAGCCGCCGGGAAGCGCCCAGTGACCTTTGAAGGGTTCGCCGCCGCGCTCAATGAGCAGCATCTTCAGTTGCTTACCTCCGTCGTAGCCATAGACAACAATGTCGACGGTAACTGAAGGGCGGGGGTATTTGTAAGTGTGCATAATTCTTAAGTTCGCTGAAGTAATATTATAGTGCGTCAAAACCGAAATCTTCCAGAAGCTGCATCTTTTCTTCGTACAGGGCGGCGTCCAATCCGTGCGGAAAGTTAGCAAAATTGGTGATGCGCGACCAGTTTCTCCAGCTTTTCAAGGCGCGGTCGCGGGTACTTTGTAAGCTTGGAGAAGCATAGACCAGCACTCCGTCTTCAAAAACCGGACGCAAAAGCTCGTCTTCCCGCAGGCCAGGAGGAGCGGATATGGAAAAACCTTCTTCCGTATAAAAACGCCCCGAAGGCGCTCCGTTGAACTGGTTGTAGATGATGGATCCCATCGGAAAGTCGTTCTGTTCGTCGTAGTAACGCCGTACGCCTTGGCGACCGGGGTTGCTAACCTTAAAGACAGTTTCGGAGAGCTTAATGCGTGGCGACCATTCACCGTTATCTTCCTCAATGGCAGCGAGTTTATAAACACCGCCGAGCGCAGGTTGGTCGTGAGCAGTTACCAGCCGGGTGCCGATGCCCCAGACGTCGATCCGAGCGCCTCTGGCTTTCAGGTCAGCGATGGCGTATTCATCAAGGCTGTCGGAGGCGATAACTTGTGCATCAGGAAACCCGGCGGTGTCTAGCATTTCCCGGGCGGCGATAGAAAGTTCGGCCAGGTCTCCAGAATCAAGGCGGACACCAAGCATCTCGTGGCCCCGTTCCCTTAGTTTCTTACCTTCCAGGATAGCCGCAGCAATTCCATCGAGCGTATCGTAAGTATCTACCAAAAAAACACTGTTGTTAGGCATCGCCTTTGCGTAAGCTTCAAATGCTTCTTCCTCGGAGGGGAAAGCCATCACCCAACTGTGCGCATGGGTTCCTTTGATCGGGATATTATAGTACCTGCCAGCCCAAACGTTAGAGCTGGCATCACAACCACCAATGTAAGCTGAACGGCTAGCCGTCAAGCCACCGTCAATGCCCTGGGCGCGGCGCAGACCAAATTCAAGCACCGTATCCGCCCCAGCTGCCGCTTTGATGCGGGCCGCCTTGGTGGCGATGAGGGTGCTGAAGTTCATCACCGCAAGCAAAGCCGTTTCCAGTAGTTGGCACTCGATGATGTTGCCCTCAATCCGCAGCAAAGGTTCGTGCGGTAAAACCACTTCTCCTTCGGGCACAGCGTAGATATTACCCGTAAATTTCAACCGTTGGAGGTAGTTCAGAAACGGCTCCTTGAATAAAGGCTTACCGTTAGCTCCCTTTAGCCTGCCGAGGTACTGTACATCATCAGCACTGAACTTCAGCCCCTTCACGATGTCAATCGCCAAAGCCAGCCCCGCCGACAGGGCGAAATCTCCTCCAAATGGGGCCTTTCGGTAAAAGAGGTGAAAAATTGCTTTTCTTTGGTGCAGCTTTTGGTCGTAGTAACCGGCCGCCATCGTTAGTTGGTAGAGGTCGGTTAACATCCCGAAATCAGGGCGGTACACTTCACTTAGGTGAGAAGATGGAGGCATGGTTAGTTTAAAATTTAAACAAAGGTAGTCTTCTTTACTCAAACTTACAAGTTTTCCGGGCCGATGCTCACTCCGAGCGAGAGCTCTGTAGGCTTCGCTTCATACGAGGTAACTTTTCCTGAGAGAGGGAAAGAAAAGTAGGAGGGAAAGAAGTACTTACAAAGTGCAAATACGAGCAGAGCAGTCTTCAAGTGATTGAAGCACCGATTTTTTAAGGAACAAGCAAAGAAATATGCGCATCCTGCCTCTCTTTATCCCTACAGCTCAGTCTTCCCTTTGCTCAGGCGGAGATTAGGAAATATTTCACGTTGGTCGTTCCCCGGAGCGACCTCAACATCAGAGCTCAACCGAATTTACGCGGTAAGGCCATCGGTCGAGCACAACGTGGTATTCGCACTAAAACTTCCTCCCAAAGCAACCCAAGCAAAAAAAACAAGCCTTTAGCCATAATAGTCACACTACTAAACGCTAAAAGGTACTACCCATGTCTACTCCGATCACCACCAAGATATCCCGTCTTTCCTTACTCACCCTGCTCCTACTTACCGGATCAATTTTCGCTCAACCAGACCTCCCGGCAAACAGCTGGCAGGAAGACTTACGCTTCCTCCAAAAAACCGTACACGAAGACTACTCCTTCCTGTTCAAGAAAACAAGTCCGGGCGCCTTCGACGAGGAGGTAGAAAAGCTCTACGCCGCTATTCCCAGTCTGGAAAGCCACGAAATCATCATTGGTATGGCCCGGCTGGTCGCCTCTTTTAAATACGGGCATACCTCCCTGCGGCTGGGCGGAGAAAAAAATAATTTCTACCAACTACCGCTGAATCTTTACCACTTCAATGATGGTGTCTACATCGAAGGCACTCATAAAGATTACCAGGACGCACTGGGCGCGAAAGTCCTAGAGATCGAAGGCGTCCCAATCGCGGAGGTCTTAAGCGCCGTTGAACCCGTCATACCTGCAGAAAACGAGCAATATGCTAAAGGCTACGGACTAGGCTACCTCAACTTCCCCGAAGTACTTCACGCCCAGGGAGTAACGAAGACCTTGAAGAAAGACATTGCTTTTACGCTGGAGAAGGATGGGGAAGTCTTCAAAAAAGTCTTCACGGCAAGCAGGGGCTTATCCGTTCCCGATCATTACGGATTCCTCCCTCAGGAAGGTGATTGGCTTTCCAGCCGGCAACAGGAGGCAACTCCCCCTTACCTGCAAGAACTAGACAAGCATTACTACTTTAAGTACTTGCCCGAGGACAAGGCTGTTTACGTACGCTACAGCCAGGTAGTCCCCGATCCATCGGAAGCCATTGACGTGTTTTACCAGCGCGTTTTCGATTTTATCGAAGAAAACGAAGTGGACCGATTGGTGCTTGATGTCCGGCTTAATGGCGGCGGCAACAATTTTAACAATAAGACGGTGGTTACGGGCATTATCCGAACGGAAAAGATCAACCAGGTGGGCAAATTCTTTGTCATCACTGGGCGTAGAACGTTCTCCGCCGCCCAAAACCTGATCAACGAACTCGACAATTACACCAATGCCATTTTTGTTGGCGAGCCCTCTTCGGAGAACATCAATTTCTACGGAGACAACCGCACCGTAACGCTCCCCAACAGCCAGCTACAGGCGCACTTATCCTGGGCCTGGTGGCAAGATAAACCGCAATGGCAGAACGGGAAATGGACGGCTCCGCATTTAGCCGTCGACATGAGCTTTGCCGAATACAGTAGCAACCAGGACCCCATTTTAGACAAAGCTTTACGCTTCGATTCGGAGGACTTCATTCTCGACCCAATGGATTACCTGACGGGATTGTTCCAGGCCGGAAAAATGGAGCAATTACAAAGCGAAACCATAAGGATGGTGGCCGACCCCGCCTACCGGTTCTTTGATTTTGAAGGTCAAATGAACAGGGCAGGACAACGACTGCTTGGCCAAAATAAAATGCAGCCCGCCTTCTTCATCTTTCAATTCTGCACCCAGATTTTCCCGGAATCGGCCATGAGTTATAACAATTTGGCACAGGCTTTTTTACAAGCTGGCGATAAGGCTAAGGCTGGTGAGCTATCAAAGCAAGCCCTTCAATTAGACCCTGAAGGACTTATTGGAAAGAATGCACAGAAGCGACTCGATACGATGGGTAAAGATTAGAGGAAAGAAGCGGTTTCTAATCTGGCGCGGCCGCAGGTGCAAAGAGGGCTTTCAAGCATAGCCTCCCGACCTGCGGCCACCAGACAGCTAAGCTTTTTCGCCCGCCGTGTATGCAGTAGATGCAACCTAAAGCAGGCCACATCGTCCCTACGTCCATAAACCAAACACATCAGTAGAATACAGCTGCCGAAAACGAAGACGGACATTCACCTTTGCAACTAAACCAACCGTCTACCACGGTTTACCCGTCAACAGGACCTTCAACTCACCCACCAGATGAAACAATCTCTACCCTTCTTACTTTGCTCCTTCATTCTTTTGCTTTGCACCAGCGTTCGCGCCCAAAAAGACGCTAAAGCTCAGGAAACTGGCAGTATCTCCGGCGAAGTATTTGACGAGCGCACCCCCGCCGAGTTTACCAATATCCTACTCGTAGCCGCCACTGACAGTGTGGTTGTAAAGCTGGAACTCGCCGACGAAAGCGGTCGCTTCACCTTTACCAACATCGAGCCCGCCAACTACTTCATCCGCACCACCGGCATCGGCTACGGGGTAAAGAGCCACCCGCCCTTCACCCTCTCCGCAGGCCAGGAGCTTGACCTACCAACCTTCCAGATCAGCGGCTCCGGCACCAACCTGGAAACCATTGAAGTAACCGCCCGCAAGCCGTTTCTAGAGCAAAAAGCGGGAATGCTCGTCGTCAACGTAGACCAGAGCATCACCGGCCAGGGCGGTACCGTGATCGATATGCTGCGCAAGGTACCCGGCATCGTCGTGGCCGGAAACCGCATCCAAATGGCCGGCAAATCAGGTATCACCATTCTTATCGACGGGCGACCGACGAAGTATATGGACATCCAGAGCCTGCTGAAAGACATGCCAGCCGACAACATCAAATCCATCGAGGTCATCAGCCAACCCGGTGCGCAATACGACGCTGAAGGCTCCGGCGGCGTCATCAACCTGGTACTGAAAAAGAACAGCCTGCTGGGCACCAACGGCTCCGTCTACGTCGGCGGCGGCTACGGTGAGCGGGCCAAGTACCGCGCCGGTGGCCAGCTCAGCCACCGCCAGGGAAAACTCAACCTCACCGGCGGTGTGTCCTGGAACCGACGCAGCTGGGTGGAAGGCCTCGATCTTACCCGCAGATTTGAGAACCAGACCTACGAACAGACCAACCGCGACTTCGGCGTGCCAGACTCCTACAGCCTGCGCGTTGGTGCGGATTACGACCTGACCGACAAGCAGCGCATCGGCGTCAATGCCCGCTACAACTGGGGCCAAACGCCCCGCTCGGCCACCAACCTAACGAACGTCCTGAACCCAGAAACGAATAACCTGATGGAGACCTTCACCACCTCCATCAAGCAAACCCGGCCATGGACGGGCTTCAACGGTGATGCTTTCTACCGCATCAAACTCGACACCAGCGGGCAGGAAATCAACTTTGACCTCAGCTACAACCGCTTCACCCGCGACGGGCGGATCGAGCTCAATACCGTTGGTGATGGCGGTTTCCCCAACCGTGTCAACCTCGAGCCCACCTCCGCTAATATCTTCTCCGGTCAGGTCGACTACAAGAAGCCGCTGAGCCAAACCCTCATTTTCAAAGCTGGTGCCAAAGCCAGTATGGCCGAGCTTGACAACGAGCTACTCGCTCGCTTCAGCCAAAACGGTGAAATGGTGGTCGACGAAAACCTGAGCAACCGCTTCCTCTACGACGAAAGCATCCAGGCCGTTTACACCAGCCTCGGTTGGGAAAAAGGCGACCTGAGTGCAAATTTTGGCCTCCGTTTCGAGAGCACAAAAATGGAAGGATACAACGTAACGGTGGACAGTTTCAACCTCCGCGATTTTAGCCAGTTGTTCCCGAGCGTGAGTCTCAGCACGCCGGCCTTCGGTCCCATCGGCGTTTCCGTGGCTTACAGCTACCGGATTGAGCGGCCGAGCTACTACAAACTCAACCCTTTCGTTGGTTACCTCGATCCGCTGACCTTCGAGAAGGGCAATCCCTTCCTTCGCCCCGAGCTGATTCACTCCGGTCAGTTGAGTTTCACCTACGAGAAACAGCCTTTTTTCAACCTTAGCTACGACTATACCAGCGATGTGATCGCCGACGTCACCCGCCAGGTTACCGAAGACACGGGTCAATTTCAGGCAGGTACTACTTTTCAGGAAACCGTTAACCTCGACAAGTACGTCCGCTACGGCGGTAGCCTTTTCCTTCCTTTAGATTTTATTGCCAAGCCAATCTCCGGTTACATCGGCGGTATGCTTTACTTCAATGATTACACCTCTGATTTTGACGGCGGCCAGCTCGACCAGGACCAGTGGAGCTTTACCGGCTTCTTCCAGATCAACGCCAAGTTACCTATGGACTGGAAGGGCGAAGTTTCCGGCTGGTACCAGGGCAATGGCATTGACGGCATCATCCGTACCAACCCCTTCTACGGCGTCTCTGCTGGAGTAGAAAAGTCTTTCTTCGACGACCGGCTCGACTTCGTGCTGAGCGGCGACGGCATCATCCAGAAGTTCTTTACCGGCACGATCCGTTACCAGGAGCAGAGCCTTGATATTCGTTCTATTTGGGAGGCGCCGGTCGTGTCCGTTAAGCTCACTTATAAGTTTGGCAACCGTTTCTTGAAGAAGAATGAGGGGCGGCGTAGTTCTTCTAGTGAGGAGCAGGAGCGGCTTAATGATTAGTCTGAATAAGCCTTAAAGCAATCCTAAATCAAGGCTAATTATTAGCGGGTGAGTTGGCGTCAAATTACCTTTGCACGACACCTAAAAACCCTTAAAATGCTTAGACTTACCCTTCCCTTTCTCGTCCTTATTTTGTCCACATCCTTCCTTAGTGCCCAGTCTGAAGACAACTGGGCCATCAGTTTTCGGGGCGGTTACGGTGGCACTACCGCCAAAGAAGTCATTACTGAAATAACGTTTATTTCTGCGGAGGATGCATCCATCCGGGAGGTCGATCTCGGGATGATGAAAGGTTACAGCGGTGGCATCGATTTCAGAAATTCCGTTGCTGGCGAGTACCTCTTTTCGGCTTCGCTCGACGTCCTGAACGTCAACGACGAGGCACAGGTATACGACAACACCAATGCCTTTATTGAAGGCCGGGGTCGGAACCTTACGGAGGAGAACAGCTACCTGGCGGCCACGGCGGCCATCGGCTTGCATTATCGGATCACGGAAGATGACAGCAAGCTCGACTGGCAGGTGGGCGGGCTACTGACCTATTCCTGGTTCGTTCACAATTACCAATCTGCCTTCACCGCAAATGCTTCCGGTAGCGAAGCTATCTCCACCTCAAACGTGATTAATACGCGCAATACGGGCAAGCGAGAAGGTCTTTCCGTGGAGATGAAAATGGCTTACTTACTCACGCCACGCATCGGATTAGGCATTACGGGCAGGTACGGGCTGGAAGGTCGCGATTTTAACCGGGCAAGGATGCTGGTGGCTGGTTTGCAGTATAGTTTCGGAGATTAGGGCGCGGCCGCAGGTGCAAAGGAAGGTTGAAGAGCATCGTTGAAACTAGTGGGCCACCCTGTAAATATCGTTGATCCAAAATGCGGGAACCTTCTACCCTACCGCCGCTGCTCGATCTTAAACAACATCAAACGACCGATGTCTTTGGCCCGTTGGATGGCCAGGCCCGCTTTATCCCCAGCAAACAGTCCCCGAACGGTTTCTTCCCACATGGCTAGCCAGACCTCAAAATGCACCTGCGTTAGCGCCGTCTTCTCGGCCAACTCTAGGTGCTTCAACATCGGGTTACCCCGGTAAACGGGGTTGCCGAGCAGGGTGCTTTCCCAGAAATTACAGATTATGGGGAGGTGGGTTTCGAGGTTGAGCTTGGCTACTTCGGTGAAGATGTGACCTATGGTTTGTTTAGAGATCGCTTTGGTGCAGAAGTATTCGACAAGCATAGCCAAGGTGATCGCTTGTGTAGCCGTGTAAAAACGGCATGCTAATCATCAATACTCTGACCAACTAAAATAGAAAATTTCCAACCAGTATCGTCTGATTCTATTTTCTGAGTTTGCTTCAATAGTACTCCAATAATTTGCTCCTCGGGGTCAGCAAAATAACTGGTGTTGAAATAGCCACCCCAACTAAACGTTCCGTCACTTCCACTTCCGCCAACGCCTTCTCCTTTTTCACCCTGAACCATAAAGGCCAGGCCATAGAATGCTGCTGGGTCTTCGCCCCATAAGTCACCAATTTGATTGGACATTATCGTTTTGATGGTGGTTCGGCTTAGAAGTCTTGTTCCGTTCAGTTCGCCTTTATTCAAATACATCTGTAAAAAGGTAGCGTAGTCCTCAGCGGTGCTAGAAAGGCCAGCCCCGCCAGAAAAGAATTGCCTAGCACCCTTTATAGGGTAATCTGGATCATAGAATGTAGTCGGGTAGTTAATCCATTTACCGTCTTCTTTGGTTTGCACCGAAACCAGTCGGCCTTCTTTAGATTTGGGCAAATAGAAGGCGGTGTTGTCCATTCCCAGAGGTTCAAAAATATGGGTACGCAAGTAGGTGTCAAATGGCATACCTGATATTACCTCGATGAAATACCCAAGAACATCATAGCTTTCGCTGTAAGTAAATTTCTCCCCCGGATTATGATGAAGGGGAAGGCGCGCCAGTTTTTTGATGTTCTCCGCAATAGTAATATTTTCGGTAGTGAACAGGTCAATAACCCCAGCGTCCTTATAAATTTTCGTAATCCGCTCATCATCATCAATTACACCATAACCGATACCAGAGGTATGGGATAGAAGGTGTCTGATGCTGATTTCTTTGTCGGCGGGTGTAGTAAGGAAGGTACCGTCAGCTAAGAGAGAATCAAGTACTTGAGGGTCTTTAAATTCGGGGATGTATTGTGAAATTGGATCATCCAGTTTAAACCTTCCTTCTTCCCAA
>Ga0306864_1000654_pt1 | contig 15471 bp, 5 predicted proteins | sample AntRauTorckE5430_FD_190448 | JGI IMG/M metagenome (GOLD analysis project Ga0306864, IMG submission 190448) | Saline lake microbial communities from Rauer Islands, Antarctica - Metagenome Torckler E5 #430 (v2) (version 2) | ecosystem: Environmental > Aquatic > Non-marine Saline and Alkaline >...
TTCTATACATCGCTTATAGCATATTGACATTTATGTCACTCACTATTAGAGGAGAGGACCAATTTTCTATTCCTTCACTCTAATGTGGCGATCCATTGTAGTATCGACACGGCATGGTGTCAACATTATGTCTAAGAACTTATTTGCGTCCTGCGTAGATAGTCCACGTGGTGTCAGTGGTATCTAATCGACATGGCTTTCTAGCATTTCTTTCTAAATACGGAGAGTCGAATGAAATTATAGTTATAGTTCGGCATGGTTTCAGCATGACCATCTAATGTCCTCTCCCATCGCATATGGCGTAGAGTTGAACGTGGTGTCAGCACCGCATGAAGTTGTCATGCTTTCCTATGTCATCGTGCGTATTGCGGAGTGACAACGTGGCATCAGCACGGCATAAGTTGTCATGGCTTTCGAATATTATCTCGCTTTTGGCGGAGAGTCAATAGTGGTATCAGTATGGCATGTATTCGTCATTGTTTTCTAATATCATCTCGCGAGCTGCGAGAGACAAGTGGTGTTAGCACGGCATATAGTCGTCTTGGATTTCTAATATTACTTCGCGAATTGCGAGAGCATGGCTTTCTAAAATCATGTTGCATTTTGCAGAGAGTCCAACGTGGTGTCAGCACAAAATATGTCACAAGTCACAATAGTGTAAAGTGAAAGTAAATTACCAGAAAAGAGCGAGAGAAAAAGAGACTTTGTGAATCAGTCATGTTGTCCGCATGAGACATCCAACGCTCATCACAGTTTTTATTGAGAAGCATCATCGGAATAATAAAGGCTTTCTCAAGGTTTCTCAGTACTGTAGTCATTTAGCACAATGACGAACGCAACGAATGGATCCAATTCAAAAGTCATACCTGAGTAGAAAGTAGTAACATGTAAATAGTAAATTGAGCTAAACACTGGCTAAACCGATAGTTTTTCATTCAAGTCGTGCTGTTGTCCAATGAAGATGGAACACCCAACGGTCGGTCATTATTGTGCGAATCCAGGCGAATCGGAATAAAAAGGGCTCGCCGGTAGTCATTCAGACATTTTCATTCATTCCAGCACACCGTATTTGATACTATTATACCAAAACTAGATCTCATTGCAATTGATTCACGCCGAAAAAGTTCAAACGAGAATCGCTTCATACCATCAACCTTCTAATTCTTGTTGAAACGCTTTCACAGAGGATAAAGACCCCAGCCATGAAGATTCAATACGTTCTCCCCACAGCTCTGTTAGCTTTTTGTTTGATTCCTTACCAGGGGGTGCATTCACTAAATCAAGGCTCTCCTCCAGAATACAAGATCACACGAAAGCGTGATGCTCCCTTACCCGCTAATCTTTTGGATGCTAATAAAAATCAGCGAAAGTATCAGCAGCAAGTTCAGTTGACTAACGAAGAAGAACTCTTTTTGAGATATTTGGAGGCGGAAATATCTACATCCTATTCATACGCACCTACAGTAGCTCCAACTATGTCGCCAACACATACTCCCACGAAGGCTCCGACCGAAGCTCCCACGAAGGCTTCGACCGAAGCCCCCACGAAGTCGCCTATCACAGAACCAACGAAGTCTCCGATCACGGAACCCACCAAGTCACCCACGCAATCTCCGATCACAGCACCCACCAAGGCACCCACCAAGGCACCCGCAGAATCGCCGACTATGATACCTTCAAGAGTTCCACCAACCCGAGCTCCTTTTCCTACAGAATCTTGTAAAGATTCTGATGAAACCTTTGTGCTGGCAGCTAAGACTAATGGTGGAGTGGCAAAAACAAAAGCCTGCGAATGGGTAAAAAGAAATAACACCGCCAAGCGCTGTGATATCGATGGTGTGAAGTCTCATTGTCCAAATACGTGTGGCGCATGCACCAGAGTACCTACAGAATCCCCTAATGTGGTAACCCGAGCTCCTTTTGCTTCAGGATCTTGTAAAGATTCTGATGAAACATTTGTGCTGGCAAGAGGCGGAGTGGCAAAAACAAAAGCCTGCGAATGGGTGAGAAGAAATAACACCGCCAAGCGCTGTGATTTCGATGGTGTGAAGTATCATTGTCCAAATACGTGTGGCGCATGCACCAGAGTACCTACAGAATCCCCTAATATGGACCCGACAAAAGTCTCACCAACTAGAGCTCCTTCTGCTTCAGAATCTTGTAAAGATTCTGATGAAACATTTGTGCTGGCAAGAGGCGGAGTGGCAAAAACAAAAGCCTGCGAATGGGTGAGAAGAAATAACACCGCCAAGCGCTGTGATTTCGATGGTGTGAAGTCTCATTGTCCAAATACGTGTGGCGCATGCACCAGAGTACCTACAGAATCCCCTAATATGGTCCCGACAAAAGTCTCACCAACTAGAGCTCCTTCTGCTATAGGATCTTGTGAAGATTCAGGTGTTAAATTTTTGATAGAAACTGGACCTGCTAGAAAGGTGAAAACAAGAAGTTGCGACTGGGTAGGAAATAATAACACCGCTAAGCGCTGTGATTTCGATGGTGTGAAGTCTCATTGTCCGAATACGTGTGATGCATGTGCCACCTATCAATGCGCTGATTCTGAAATGGCATTTGTTAAGTGGGGAAAGAATGATAAACGCAAAACCTGTATTTGGGTAGGGAGGAAACCCTCTAAACTGGCCAGGAGATGTGACATCGATGGAGTGGCCTCAACTTGCCGTGATAGTTGCAGCTACGCAGGGAATGGATTTTCTTGTTAATTGCAATGAATATGCAGCAGCAGTAGTCCTGACAATCGTAATGATCCCTCAGCGACAATTCAATATGCCAATTTTTGGACGGAGAAGAAGGAGTTCTATCGTAGTGCCTCCTCGAGACGCGCGGACCCTTTGATACGCACGGATAAGCTCCTAATTTCTAATGTTAAGAACTGTAAAGCTAGTGCCTCCTCGAGATACGCGGACGGACCCATCTAGCCATGGGTCCACACGGAAAAGCTCGATCTATAATTTTAAGAAAAAATACACTTCCGCAAAACTTGACGTTTTCCAAATTGCAGTCAATAAATAACAAGATTCACATTCCCTTGGAACAATAGTCTTGCCTGTCTTCATCTTTTGTAGTCATGACTAAGCTGATCTTATTTGATTAACTAGCTAGCTAATGTTGATACTTAATAGCGTGTATCTAAAGAAAAAATGATCACAGAAATCTGGCTTTCTGCTGGCATTTCAAATTTTTATTACAATATTTCGAAATCTTGAAGGGGTCCAAAAGTCCCCTAAATAAATGGGGTTTCAGACCCTACTCCCTACTTACGTACATCGTACCTCGTAGATGAAGATAGCTGATTTCCCAGTTGAAATTTCAATTGTTGGATACTGCAAACTGCAGATAATATACTACCATACCTTGATACTACATACTACATACACTGCACAGTACATAGTACACATAACATACAGTACACAATCTATTTGAACGATGAAGGCACGAATAATAACATCTGCAGCTTTATTCAGATTAATTTTCGTGACACTGGTCCTCATCTCATATCCAAAATCTGGAGCAGCAGCCCATGCCTTTAAAGCACCATTAGTATTACAATCAGTATACCACAGATTTGGAATCCGTTCTGCTCAAGGCTATAGTGTCAACGAAAGTAAGGTGCCTCATGTTCGCGGAGGGGAATTGGAAGAACAGACAGATGCTCAAGAGGAAGAGGTACTAGACGATGGTGTCGATATAGGCGTAGAAGCTGATGTAGAGTCAGACATTGGCATTGACGCTTCCAATGAAGAAGAAGGTGAAGAAGATGATTTGGAAGTACCATCATTAAATCACACAGTGAATACAATCAATGATCAACAAAATGATGTATCGGATGGTAATTATCAATACGAATCAGAGTATGATGACGAAGAAGAGGCTCTCAATCAGGACAACGATGTCATTGATGGTTATGATGATGACACAGCTACAACTGCACCAAATATTGGTGTTCAGGTCATGACACAAGAAGTAGAATTCAATGCAAACGATGGTGATACTACAGATGCCAATAGTGTAACAGAGATAAACGTTGATGAAGGTGGAGACGAAGAAAGGTATTCACGCCAATTGTACACGCTTGGGGCCCGAGCACATTCACTTGTTCGCAAATCTACTATTCTGGTCGATGGACCTCCTCGGTCTGGTCTCGTTTACGAAACAATAAAAAATTTAGCTTTATCGGGGGTTGGAAGAGTGATTTTATTGTCCAATAATTCTAATAATACCCAGGGGAGGGTAGAAGAAGATTATTTCAATGAAGGAATGGATGATTTGGGTCTTACTTATCGTCGTGGTGCCATGGCAGAATGTTTCCCCAGTCAAGATGAGGCAGAAATTGATAGTTTCAATCTCATTATCGAGTATGTACGTCGGCTTAATCCAAGCGTCAAGATTGCGGTCATGAGCCGGAGTGAATTCGTAGCTTGTACTAAAACAAATCAAGATTGTGGAGACATAGATTCTGCTCGAGATATAGGAAATAATCCTGTGCTCATGTGCATTGATAGACCTCTTTCAACTCAAATTCTACTCAACGAGGCATGTAGGAATCTTGCTGACTCGATTGGATGCATGCGAAAAGGATGCCTTCCTTTCATTGCAATTGAAACTGTGGGTGTATTTGGTAAAGCATTCTGTGATTTTGGTGATAATTTTATTGTCGTAGATGAAGATGGAGAGACGCCCAAAGCAACACTATTGGATCAAATTGAATACATTGAAGATGGTAAAGTAGATGTGCACTGTGTTGAAGGGGAACGTCACGATGTGTCTAAGGGAGATCAAATAGCTTTCCAATGGAAGAATGAAGTTGAAGATAACAGCGTCATGGACAATATCAAGTGCGTTGTGGATTATGTTAAAAATCCTACGTGCTTTTCTGCCAAGTTTGGTTCAAGTCTGAAAAATGGTACGACTTGTGAAGGTAGCGAATTTGACGATTTGATGAGAAATATCAATAGAGACTCTAAAGCATTTCAAAGAGTGAAGGTGCCTAAATCTTTGTCCTTTCTTTCTTTGAGAGATGCTCTTGAAGCTCAAAATGATCCTAAAAAGGAAATATTCGCTGCTTCCGATCTGGACAAAAGTTTCGACCCCACGAGGAGATCTGCCGTAATGGCTTCATTTGCAGCGTTGGAAACAATTGTGAATGACCAAAGGCAGTTGCCTGCTTTTCAAAACGCAGATTTGTTTGTGAAATCTACATTCGAGTCAGGAGGAGAAGAAAGCACACACCGCATGGCAATCATTTCGTCTTTCGCTAGATGCGCAAAGGCAAAATTTACTCCATTGCAGGCTATCTATGGCGCAGTTGGAGCGCAAGAAGCTTTGAAAGCTGCATCTGGTCTTTATAATCCAGTCAAGCAATTCCTACTTTATGATTGTGATGAGATATTACCAAGAGCGAAGCATCAAAATGCAAATGAAATAGGTGCCAAAATTTCTGGTATAACATATATTCTCGGAAAGAAACTTTCAAAGAAACTGTCTTCGCAAAAGGTCTTTGTTGTAGGATCAGGTGCTATTGGCTGTGAGGTTCTAAAGAATTTGGCAGCAATGAATGTTGGCACAATGAAGAAAAAAGGAGGATGTGTAACATTGACAGACATGGACACAATCGAAAAATCGAATTTGAGCAGGCAATTGCTCTTCAGAGATGGAGATGTTGGAAAGTTCAAGAGTACAGCTGCGAAAGAGGCAATGCAGCGGCTCAATCCAAAGGTGAACATGAATGTGCACACCTGCAAGGTTGGTGATGACGCAAAAGGAACATACTTCGATGATAAATTTTGGTCTAATGGCGTAGATGTTGTTCTCAATGCTCTTGATAATGTTGAGGCACGTCTTTTCATTGACTCGCAGTGTGTAGCAAACCAAAAGGCACTAGTCGATGCAGGAACTCTTGGTGCTAAGGGGAATGTGCAAGTAATCGTTCCTTGCCAAAGTGAAAGTTACGCATCTTCCTCTGACCCTCCAGAGCCTACAATTGCAGTGTGTACACTTAAAAACTTCCCTTATGAAATCAGTCATACTATTCAATGGGGAAGAGATTTGTTTGATGGTTTATTTACTCGTAGACCTGGCCAAGTGAACGAGCACAAGCAATCGTTGTTTACTACAAACCCTTCCGAGTTTGCGAAATCACTTCTTGATAAATTAGGGGAAGATGCATCAATGTTAGTTGCAAATGAACTCGCTGAGGACTGCATCGTTTTCGATCGAAAAGATGAAAATGATACTCAACAAATTAAAGTATCTTCGCTTATGTGGGCATGTGATCTTGCTTGCAGCTTGTTTTATGATTCAATGAATGATTTATTAAAGCAACATCCGCTTAACAGTCTCGACGATGACGATAATCCGTTCTGGTCAGGGGCACGAAAGGCACCTACGCCTTTGATGTACACGCCCGATGGAGATTCAAAAGTGGACATAGTGAATAGCAACATTGTTAATTTTGTTCGTCATGCAGCTAGACTTCGAATGGAAATATATGATCAAGTCATCACAGAATCTTCATTTATTTCAGAAGAGGAGGTAAAGGTCTCTTTGCTAGAATATTCTGAGAATAATCACAGCAATGTAGAGAATGAAGATACAGATTCTTTTCAGGTTCGCATAACAGAAAAGATAGAGACCGCAAAATTGATTTCATCTTCTATGTGTGAGGACCTTGCCATTGCAGAGTTTGAGAAAGATGATGATTCAAACGGGCATGTTGATTTCGTTACTGCAGCAAGCAATTTACGTGCGATTGTATATGGTATCACTCCTGTGGATACAATGGAAACGCGTCGAGTTGCTGGCCGTATTGTGCCAGCCATGATTTCAACAACCGCGTTTGTGTCGGCTCTATCATGCATAGAGTTAGTCAAACTCGTCCAGAAGGTCAAACTTAAATCACATCGCAATGCGTTCATCAACCTTGCTCTGCCTTTCTTTGCATTTACCCAGCCCCTTCCGGCGGAAGAAATTGAAGGGTTACACGGGTCTTCATATACGATCTGGGACAGGGTATCAATCATTGAAAAACAAAAATCCTTCTCAAATGGTGGCATCACCATGCGTCGCTTCCTTAGTAAAATCAAGAAAAAGGCAAAGTGTGGAGAGGATGAAATAGAAGTTTCTAGTGTATCATTTGGTCCCTTTATGCTATATGCCAATTTCTTGCACGAAGACGATGTCGACGTCCTTGATACCCCTGTAAAGCAGCTTTTGATGGACGCTGTATGTAGTGGCGATATTGAAGATGACGGATATGATGATAATGGTAATTATGAAGAAGAAGAATGCCTCTCAGAGGCTCAACTTGTAGAAGTTGAAGCTGTCAGGAGTCAATCATTTGCAGATTTCACTGTTCTCGTTGAAGATCCCCAGACAGGAGAAGAGGCTGAACTACCTCCCGTCCGCATATTGTGGTTTAAAGATGAGAGAATGAACTAGTTTTTGTGCACAACTAAAAGCTATAAATGCCATTACTCAACTTATAATAGTACAGTTTATGTACCATGTATTTTGTGTCCTGGATAAAATATCTATCTCAATAATCATGCTATGACCATATACCAAATCTAATCATCGAGTTGTCTTCTTACACTTTCGGATGGCCAATATCAACAAGAGCATTTTCACAAAGGATGGATGATCAAGAATGATAAGGTGCCCATTTTTGAATGACAATGATGATGCACTCAGCAGAAGTTGATAGAATAATTTCTTTGGTTTTTGTACGTATGCGCAAGTTCATCATGTCATCTTCAGGGTTCATGTCTCTCGTAACATGCCTCGCATTTGTTGCCAACTCATTCATGTGCTGTACGAAAGAACAGCAAAATGGATTGGTCTATTTGAAAAACAAAGGTATCTCGAATTATCGCACATGTTAAAGTAACGTACCCTGGCATATTTTTCTGCGGTACTCTGAGGCATGGTCGGCATTCTTCGGAGAACCAGTCCTTCTCTATTACAGATGACATATCTTGTGCAAGAAAGGTGGAAAATTGCGATTAGGATTGAAATCAATCGACTAGCTTTATGTCCGCAGTACTTACCCTTCAACGCCTGGTTGCCCTTTGATTCGTTCCAAAGTTTCTTCGATGGCGCTCTGTGTTGTTTCATGAATGTGTTTGTGTTATAAAAGAAGTTCGCATTGAGAATCATGCAATATCGATTGATGCACATACCATTCTGTCGTTCGACTTTACTATGAGGACATAATTAATCAATTATATTTTGAAAGTCAATGCGGGAATGACATATTACTGATATCAGATCAGGCACCACCTTCTCAACTCAACAACAGCCTGGTGGGTCGAATCCCCAGAGTAAAAGTTCTTCTGGCAACAATCACGTTGAGAGCAGGGGAGATTCAAGTGAGGCAAGGACTTCGTTTAGAAGATCACTATCTTGTATAAGAGGATCTCAATGTCGGAGTTTAAAAATTGAAAATCACACTTCACCCTAGCATTGTTCATGAAATATCGATCAAGTTGCAATCTGTCTTTTCAAGAACTCTATCTAAGTTGTAATATTTATATGCTGCATTGCCGAAGCTGAAGGTGCAAGCTCTCTTGAAATAATATTTGAACTTGCTATCCAATGCTTCTTTTGGAGATCGAGTATGACATTTTATATGTGATTGTAAAGTATTACACCTGCGATCAACTCTGCTAAAATAGGATCATTTCAAGAACTTGTTAGCAAACTTTTTTAATTCTTGAGTCGTCGGCTACTATTGCTAATTGGTCTTCCATTTTCTCACTAGAGGCATCATGCTGCAAGAAGTAAGTAGGTACAGTCTACCAGAAGTCAAAGCACCATCTGCCCTTCACACTCCTCACGATGTCACTTTCTTTCTAGCCACTGCTTTCTGTGTGTCCTTCCTTCATTATAATGATCATCTTTTCAGCGCATACTATTATTTCTTCGCATATTTCTACGAGCTCAAGAGTTGTGCACACGACTTCTTCAACTCTTGCTCCAAAAGGCAACGAACTTCTCTTCTAGGCTTTTTGTACCCTTGCGCGAGATGCAATGCGGAACACTGCATGAAGAAATAGCAATTGTAATGTATTTCTTGAAATTCAAAAAATGGAATAACAATCCTCTTTCTAAATTTAAATCTTGGCGGGAAAATAGAATTGGAAGAGGGGGGTGGGGGGAGAAGCGAAAAAGAACGAAGCAAAAGGTTAAATATATTTTGAAATCATCAACAAATTCCATTCCCGCGCCCTCTTCAGCAGTCACACGAAACACACAACAATTTGCTCTTGGCAACGAAGAAAAAATAGGTGCACTTCAATCATCAATAACTCACTTCTCCATCTCTTCTTATCTACTTGCCATCACCACCTTACAATACTGTAATCCTTGGTAGAAACATCAGCTATGCCTCTTCGATTAGGATCAAGGCGAAAGGCTTACAAAGCATCGGCGGATGGTAATTTCGACGATATCATTGACTTTGATGCCGAGCCCTTCAGTAGTCCCATCTCTACTGCTAGTATATCTCCTCCACCTCCGCCGTCTTCAGTCCTACCAGATAAATTGCAGAAAGGACCCGTCCGTCATGCTGAAGGTGAAATTGCTGCGAATATGAACAAAACTCTTGACATTACTCTTGAATCTACTCTGACACCGAGTCCTATGAAATCTGGCAATGCTTCAAGTTCTGCTGGTACTACACATAATCCAACCTCGCCTATTGGTAAAAGGGGCAGATTCAAATTCATGAAGTTTAGACGAAAGAGCAAGAAAGAGTCAAGTAGGAAGAAAGCCAAGAATAAACCAAAGGAATATAATGACACTAGCAATCACGATAGTAACAAGAATACCAATCGCAATAACAATGTCAGTGGCAATGGCATGACCATGCTTGTCGATGATGATGATGATGGCCCGGAGAGTGGGCATGTTACTACATATGAAAGTGAGGCTGATATTTCCTATGGTGGAGATCACACCACCACGTGGGAGGCAGACAATGAAGACGACCACGAAGCTGGATTACAAGTTGATTTGCATCCACTTACAAAATCCCGTGCTTATCCAGATACAATGTCTAGCACCAACGATGGCGGCTTCTTTGCCACAACCTTTGATTTCCGTACTGCAGTTAGTTCTAGAAATAATGACTTTCCATCAGTGGTTGATGATTCAGGGTTTCTTTCTTTTGAGGCTGCCGAGGATTGGAACCCATCGTCGGGTGATTTTCAATCTTTTGCTAATGGCGATATGAAGGAAACAGAAACGAAATCTGCACCTTCCATCTACACGGCATACTCACCATCAATAGCAGACAGTAATGACATGCACAATCACGACGTGGAAAGAGAAGGTCCAATTGATTCAGATACCCTTGAAGAATGGGATGTGCTGAACCCATCGGCACATTGCTACAATCCTGATACTTCACAATTGTTGTCAGGACATACTGACCTGGCTTTAGATAATAATACACCAGAGCAAAACTTTCCATCGAACATCTCATCGGATTCGAATGGGGACGGATTTGGTGTCAGTAGTCCCATTGACGTAGATACTCTCCAACCCTGGGCTCCAACTCACCAGTCATTGTGGAAGCAAGGGGGACAAGAATCTTGTCAACAATCAAGAGTCACTGATGATGAGGCCTTCAAGAGCAAATCCGAAAGAAAACATTCATCACCTGTCCTGGTCTCAGATGTTCAAGAAACGTTCGAAGATATGTGGAACAAGTCAGAAACAGATAGCTACAACGATCAAGACTTTGCAGAAACGGATAACCTATATTCTGCTGGTCATGACAACTCTTCCATTTCGCACTCTGAAAAGATTGGAAGTGAAGCTGCTTCGCTCACACTTGGAATGCTTGCACAAATCAGTGGATTAGTTGATTATGATGCAGTTAATGCCGACCAATACGGAAGAACATATCAAGATAATACCATGGAGGAAGATTATGCTGATTCCATTGCTCAGGCTGTAAAAAAGACTCTTGAAGACCATGAAAAGGCCAGTCTAGTAGAGGAAAGTAAAGAATCTACATTTGTGGCTTTTCATGATGATTGTCAACCGTTGGATGATGCGTTCCCAGAGGAAAGTGCGTCTCCGTTTACTACGGATGTGTCAAAAATAGATTCAAGTGGTGACCTTCACAATGACAGCAATACCCAATTACTGCTGGATTCTTCATTTGAGAAGAATCTCTTTAGTATCGAAAGTTGCAGCAACAACCAACAGATTCAACCGGTTCCAACTAATGAATTAGACGTTGCTCACGAATGCAATGATTTTTTGGACAGTCTTGCGGCTCCTCGAGCATTAGAGGGAGCATTCGAAAATATTGAAAATGACGAGCATACTGCTCGAGCTGAAATGGAGATGGAACAGCTCATTTCTCAGATAAAGGGAAGGTGGGAAGAGCCAGTTGATAATTTAGCGCTTGAACCTAAGCTAGCTCACGTTGATGAAAAGAAAGAGGAGTTTAATATTTCGAAAGTGCAGACATATTGGAAAGAGAAAGAAGAACAATTGCTCTCCATCCACACTGATTCTAGGAACACTATAAAAACCCGTGAAGTCGATGTTGAATGGCCTGATGCACCAGTGTCTTCTTCCCTTAAAGCAAAATCAAAGACTGCAACTGAAGTGGGATTCTTAAGCAGCAGCAAAAAAAATGCAAAGAGATGGGATGTACCATCTAGTGTCTTCACAAGTGGTAACCCCGACGCGTCGCTTGCAACAGATATGAGCTCTTTATGCGGGCAAAGCTATGACCTCACTGAAGACGGTTTTCAAGTCCCTAAAAGAAAGAGTGCGAAAGAAGCTTACAGAGCCACACATAAATCTGTAAGTTCCTCAAACTCTGCAAAAGGATTCTTTTGGAGATCTCATCCTGAAGGCCCTACGGACATTGGGAATGTGGAGGTAAAACCGAGACCTCACCCTAAGAAGATAAAGAAGAAGAGAGAAGTAGACGAATTACAGTCGGCGTCATACAGTAGGCCTAGTAGAGTCAAGAAAAACTCTTCTACCAATAGCGGTGAAGATCATTCCGAATATGTCGACTTTCATTTTGACTCCCTAACGCGCAAAGCATCAAGAGACGAGGAAGAAAGTCAGCTTAAACCTGCCAATGCAAGCGCTCTAGAAAGAATCAAATCAATGCCCGCACAGGTGAAAAGTAATGTTTCAGTTCCATGGGACAAGGAGAACCTAAAACTTCGAAATGTCAATTTATCCAGAAACATGAGTGGCATTAAGCCAAAAAATCAGAGCGACGAAAATAAAAAATCGAGCCCCACAATGGAATGGAGAAAGGCGATCGAAGCAAAGATTAAAAGCACGAGCGAGAAGGTGAAGGCTGTACGAAATAATGCAACGTCTCCAATATCTTTTGTAGAAAAGAAACCACCGATAGCACCTTCAAAACCTAATTTGAGACGAGCTCCTAGCCCCTTTCAAGCAAACAGGAATACGTTTCTCACCATGCGCCAGACACCCGCGAAACCAGCTCCAACAAAAGGCGAAACGATTATCTATGATGGAGTTCCACGCACAATAGACAAGAGATCACTAGACGACGACGCTATCAGCGGCTGCAGCGGCTCTATTGCTGATAAAATCAAGCAATTTGAAACGAAATCGCAAACCAGTGAGAGTGTTAGACATGAGGGTGGTAGACATGGCATCTTTAATCGTGCTACTCCTTTGAATTCTTTTGCATTGTCGAAATTACGGAACGTTACCAACAATGTGGAAGGACTGTGGGCGTAAAATAAGACCATATTCGTATATAGGTATATATTTTATAATTATCTCAAGATGCTATTTGTATTAGTCAATCCAAGTCTAATACATCATCCTCGATTTTTCTAATCTCCTTCAATAGCTGCTTTAGCCTCGCCTTTTCTTCCTATAACGAATACAGTAAATGATATGGAGATTGTTCTTAGTCAATGTCCATGAATGTGCTGACTGTGAATCGCAAAATTGATTTATAATGCAGGTGCAAGTTGATTCGAATGTGAAAACCATGATACGAAATTAGGATGATGTTCAGCAATCTACTAGAACTTTTGCATCCTGGAACACAACACAAGGTTAATAATGGATGGACGAAATGTAATGGTACGTACCTCAGATGGTGAATTTACCATGGCCGTCTGATAGGCGGCTCTCATAGCTCCGGCAAGTTGATGTATACCGACTTTAGCATCAGATGTAATATTTGGATTGCAATGTGGCAGAAACTCATGTATGCTCTTTATATTCTGGTGACAAGTCTCCATTAAATTCACTGGAACAGCCAATGCTCTGGCTTCAATCTTTTCCTTTTCTTCTTTTGACATATCTGAATCTTTCCACGTTCTTTGTAAATCAGCATATGCAATAGCATCTTCATCCGCAGCGTCGAGAAAATTTTCTAACTGTATAGACGCAATGAGCCTGTTGGCCTTTTCAGCTGCGCCAGATTCCTTATCTTTCTTTCTCTGTGTGTATGCCGCAGACATTTGCGCAGCGGCAGCACCAACTGCTGCCCCAACAGCTGCAGCTGCCCCACCTCCAGGTGTTGGCTGCTTTGTAGACAGTGCTGTAATGAACTGTCCGAGGACTTGTTTGGAGGTTGAAGTTGTTGACATTGTCGTGTTGTAGGTTGTAGATTTAATTTTGTAGTTGTGCAGAGTTGTGTTACTACAATGAGGAATGAGGAATGAGGAGTGATGAGAAGGAGGAAGGAGGAAGGAGGTTCTTTAGACCTCTACTTTTTGGGTAACAAATCTTTTTGTGGCTGGGGACTGAGAAGACATCGTAAATGGCCTCTCTCGGAGGACTATCTTTTAATTTTTAATCTATCTGGATCTATCTGGATCCTGACGTTCGACAGCCGACAGCTGACAGCCGATCAACCACAAGCCACAAAAACAAACTTCCAACATCGACCTAAATTTCTCATTTGGTACCGACTGCAGCAATGATCTCCACAACTCTCTCCATCCTTTTGCTTAATCTTGCATCTTTGGCAAGCGGATTCACAATCCAGCGAAAGTCACTTTCTACTAGAAAGTCCTTCTCCACCTCAAGTTGCCTCCACGCGGCACCAGATTCGCTTCAAGACCTCGTCAATACATCGAATTTATGGGATCCTATAAAAAATGATCTCAATTCAGTACCTGCATTTGCCTGTACTAACGATCAAGGTCAGCCTATGCAATACGATGTAGGAAGCGGTCCACTTGCCTTCTTCTTCCTCGACGTTGATGCAGCTAAGGTCGAGCTCCAGAAAGCAAAGGAAGATACTAAAATGGAGGGGTTGAATATTGTTCCTTTTCCTCTCGGTGAGGTTTTTGAAATGGGTGTGAAGGAATTAGCCATGATTGTGCCTTCCCAAAAATGTATCGAAGATGCTGGTGCTCCCAGTGGAATGAACCCCATGGGTCAGCAGGTACCACTGTTTGGTTGTCTGGATATGACAGAAGACCTTGCCGATGGAACTTCCATGGTGCCTCTCTTTTTGAGCATGGACGAAGCGAAAGAAGCTATGAACATGGCTCTTGCTGATGTACCAGAAGCGGAAAAGGTTAAATTTGACGTTACTATCATGCCACTTGCTGGCGCTGTTCAGATGCAAGCTAGTAATAGTGATAAATCCTTTACATATGTGGCACCAAGGAGCTCTTTGGATTATTTGTTATCGCTGGATGACCCACAGCATTAAGATAAAGCAACAATGTTAATTGAGATTCAGACTATTTGCGTAAGATAATTTGTAGAACTACCTGATGATTCAGATGCGACTCAGCTGAGAAAGATTTTTGGTCGAATGGGATTCAATGATCAAGAAATCGTCGCACTCAGTGGTGCTCATGCATTAGGTAGGTGCCATGTCAACTTTTCCGGGTACGATGGACCTTGGTCACCTACCCCCACTATATTTAACAACTTATACTACACATTGTTGCTCGATGTCAAATGGAGCAAGCGCGATTGGGATGGCCCGTACCAGTACCAAGATGGAGGCAAGAGATTGATGTGCTTCCTACGGACTACATATTGATAAAGGATGAGAAGTTCTTGAAGTAAGTGATTATTAAAGATTTTGAAAGATCGCTCTGAGATATTCAGAGTCCTGCTCAACTCAAAATTCTAACGATTTGTGCCGAAATTACAATAGATATGTTAACTTGTATGCGAAGGATGAAAAGAAATTCTTTGATGACTTTTCTGCTGCCTTTCATAAGCTTGAAGATCTTGGTACCATTAATCTTTCACCAACACTAATAAATGATAGACATGTTCTTTGCCTTGAAATCATTTATTGCATTCCTCTTTCTGTTCACAATTTGAGGAGGTTATTAGGAACAGTAGTCTACTGGCGTTCAAAATAGGTCGCGGGTCAAAATAGGTCGCGGCCAGTTTTGTTAGCACTTTTTAACGCACACGTAGAAAAAGTGTGTAAAAATCATCTACTTGCTAAAC
>Ga0306864_1000655_pt1 | contig 15446 bp, 8 predicted proteins | sample AntRauTorckE5430_FD_190448 | JGI IMG/M metagenome (GOLD analysis project Ga0306864, IMG submission 190448) | Saline lake microbial communities from Rauer Islands, Antarctica - Metagenome Torckler E5 #430 (v2) (version 2) | ecosystem: Environmental > Aquatic > Non-marine Saline and Alkaline >...
ACGAATATCTTTCCGCATGAAGCTAGGTTGAGGAATATGACGTATTCGGCTCCGCTTTATGTTGATGTTACCATGAATGAGTATAGGGTCAGGAAGGATGCTAATATTACCGACCCAAATGAGGAAATGGGGAAACCGGTGTCCACGGAAGAAGCGAGGAAGGAGTTTTTGGGATATGTTCCCATCATGCTCAGGTCGTTGTTTTGCGTTTTGGGGGATAAGGATGATGCGCAGTTGAGTGATCTTGGGGAATGTATTTATGATCAGGGAGGATACTTTGTCATCAATGGGTCAGAAAAGGTTATCATCGCACAGGAGAGAATGTCTAATAATCACGTGTATGCGTTTAAGAAGAAGCAGCCGAGTAAATTTAGTTGGGTCATCGAGACGAGGAGTCAGGTGGAAAACTCGACTAGGCCCACTTCGACGCTTTATTTGCAAATGTACCACAAGGGTGGAAAAGGAGCTATCGAAGGGAATCAGATTAGGAGTACTCTGCCTTACATCAGGACAGATATTCCCGTTGTGGTCATCTTTAGGGCATTGGGGTATGTTGCCGATAGGGATATTATTGAACACGTGGTGTATGATTTGACGGATGGAGAAATGATGGATCTTTTCCGTCCCAGTCTAGAGGAATCATTTGTTATCCAGAGACAAGACATCGCTCTTGATTTTATTGGAAGGAGAGGAAGTGCTAAGGATGTCACCAAGGATGATCGTATCCGCTACGCATCCGGTATTCTACAGAAGGAAGTATTACCACACGTAGGAACTGAAGAGAATTGCGAAACTCGCAAGGGATTCTTCTTGGGTTATGCCGTTCATAAGCTCCTCGTGTGCAAACTTGGCCGAGCTGATGAAGATGACAGAGACCATTTTGGAAAGAAACGTCTTGATTTGGCAGGACCTCTTCTTGGCAGTTTGTTCCGTGTTCTTTTTAGTAAGCTTACCAAAGATGTTCGCAAGCATCTGCAAAGATGTCTTGATGAGGGGAAGCACTTTAACATTGGTGCTGCAATCAAGTCAAATCACATTACAGATGGTTTGAAGTACAGTTTAGCGACTGGAAATTGTAAGTTGTTGAAATGCCTACAAATCATGCCAGTGTATCTTTTTCGTCAACTAGTCACCCTGACACATTTCTGTTCGTTCATTCTATCTTTGATCTAATCCAGGGGGTGACAAGGGCGCGTCTGCTCCAAAGGCCGGAGTATCGCAGGTACTCAATCGTTTGACATACGCTTCATCATTGTCACATCTCCGTCGTTGTAATACACCACTTGCCCGTACAGGTAAACAAGCGAAGCCTCGCCAGCTTCACAACACTCATTGGGGGATGGTTTGCCCAGCTGAGACTCCTGAAGGTCAGGCGGTAGGTTTGGTGAAGAATCTTGCCCTCATGGCCTACATTACAACAGGTACAGCTCAAGCTCCCATATTGGAATTTTTGGAGGAGTTCAGTACAGAGAATCTTACCGATATCTTGCCATCGGTGATTGCGGAACCCACTACTTGCAAAATTTTTGTCAACGGAAACTGGGTCGGTATTCACCGTGATCCAAAGAATCTTGTCGATACTTTTAGATCTTTGCGTCGTGTCATTGATATTGATGCCGAAGTGAGCATTGTGCGTGATATTCCTGAGGCAGAAGTAAGGATTTACACTGATGCAGGACGTATTTGCAGACCTCTTTTCGTCGTTAATGAAAACCAGGATCTCGCCATCAAGAAACATCATATTCTTCAGCTGCAGGGTGTCTTGCCTGATCAAAAGAAGTTGACCTGGACGGACTTGTTGATGGAAGGACTCGTCGAATACATTGATACAGAGGAAGAGGAGACTACAATGATCGCTATGGAACCAAAGGATCTAGACTCTGGAGACTCGTATTCTTCAACATATACTCATTGCGAAATTCATCCTTCCATGATTCTCGGAATCTGTGCATCAATTATTCCTTTTCCCGATCACAACCAGAGTCCTCGTAATACTTACCAAAGTGCGATGGGTAAACAGGCCATGGGAATCTATGCTTCTAATTACCAGGTCAGAATGGATACAATGGCACATGTCTTGCATTATCCTCAAAAACCACTTTGTACTACAAGAGCGATGGAATTCCTTCACTTTCGAGAGTTACCTAGTGGAGTTAATTGTGTCGTTGCTATTATGATTTATACTGGTTACAACCAGGAAGATTCCCTCATTATGAATCAGGGTGCTATTGACAGAGGACTATTCCGGTCGTCATATTACCGTTGTTACAACGATCAGGAAAAAGCCAGCAGTGTGGGTACAATTGGCTCCCTTACTGCCGAAAAGTTTGAGAAACCATTTCATGATAACTGCAGAGGAATGAAACACGGAGAATACAATAAGCTGGACGACGATGGTCTTGTTCAGCCAGGAACGAGGGTATCAGGTGATGATATCCTTATCGGAAAGACTGCACCTCTTGACTCAGCTGCTGGTATGGCAAGTAGATTTACAAAGAGGGATTGTAGTACATCAATGAAAGCAAACGAAAGTGGAATTGTGGACAATGTAATGGTCAGCACCACTAAGGAAGGTTACAGGTTTACCAAAGTACGAATCCGTAATGTCCGCGTCCCTCAGGTTGGCGACAAGTTTGCGTCGAGACACGGGCAGAAGGGTACAATTGGAATGACATATTCTCAGGAAGATATGCCATTCACTGCCGAAGGTGTGGTACCCGACATTATTGTGAACCCTCATGCAATTCCATCTCGTATGACTATCGCCCAGTTGATTGAATGCTTATTGGGTAAGGTTGTAGTTTTTCAAGGTTGCGAGGGAGATGCTACGCCTTTTACAGATGTAACGGTTGAGGACATCAGTAAACGCCTTCATGCAATGGGATATCAAAAACATGGAAATGAAGCTATCTATCAAGGACACACTGGGCGTCCATTGAATGCTCGTGTTTTCATTGGACCTACCTTCTACCAAAGATTGAAGCATTTAGTAGATGATAAAATTCACTCTCGTGCCCGTGGACCTGTCGCAATGCTTACGCGTCAACCTCTTGAAGGGCGTGCAAGAGATGGTGGACTTCGCATGGGAGAGATGGAACGTGATTGTCTCATCACGCACGGATGTGCTAACTTCATGCGTGACAGATTCTTCATCAATTCTGATCAATACCGCATTCACATTTGCGAACGCTGTGGACTTACTGCGCAGGCTAATCTTAAGAAAATGACCTATGAGTGTCGTACTCCTATGTGTGTCGGAAGAGCCAACAGCTTCTGCCAGATTGAAATTCCATACGCGTGTAAGCTATTGTTCCAGGAGTTGCACTCGATGTGTATCAGCACGCGAATTTTCACCGACACTCGTCAAACCAGAGATAATTCCTACTAAATTACTAAACTATCATTCAAGTAGATGATTCATTTTCGTTACGTTTGTTATTTGATGGAGTACATACGTGTAGTAGTAGATGGAAAAACCTTTCTTTTCCGAAGGGCCATATAAACAACGGCCCAACTACTATCACAAGCATATCATATAAATATCGTTTATCACTCTTCAGTCTTCAGCTATCATATTATGATAGGTAGTTGGCAGCCTCTTCCTTGTAAATTTAGCTCTGTGGTGTGTGAGCGAGGTAGAAAATAAAGACTACTGAGACAGATAAAGCTTTTGTGACCTCTTCTCTCTTATTTACGAGAAATACATTCAGCGACAGGCGACAGCCACCTGGTTATTCACCAATTTATGGGCTCAGACGCAGAAATCGTTTCACCTTGCTACTAGCTAGAGGAAGGTTTACAAATCGAAGCACTCAGAGCAGCCGTTCCTAAACCAGAGTAGTTCCAGAAAATGATCATTGGCTGTTCACACTCCTCTTTCGCACTCTCCAACTTTGCGCAAAAAGGGTGCTCTTTCAGCCACCATTTCTCGTCGTGCTATGTACAGTATGGCTCTTATCGAACTATTATCTATCTATCCATCCTGCCTGCTCCCAATTGCCAATAGTCAATTTCAATGTATCACGTACATATCATAGGCGCTTTTTACCCTAGAAATGTAAAGTCTACTGACTCCCAATAGAACACGGACCAGTTTGGAACTATTTTCTTCAACCGTTGATGAGCTAAATCTCATATATTTTGAATTTCTTGCTCATTTTTAGTCGATTTTCATCATTCACCACTCACATCATCTCACAACATTATTAAAATAGAGCTGCTCCGCGCTCCGCTTCTCCTAACAACACTGTCGTACCATTTCTTTTTTCATAAAGAAGAATTGGACAAGCTACATACACACTACCCAAAGACAATCAAAGAGATAATGCCAACAGTGCATATCATTCAGACAACAAATCGCGTTCTTGAAGGTGAGGATGCTGCTCCAGACGGAACCGACAACACTGTTATCGATACACCTGCAGAGGACACTAATGCAGGATCTGACGAGGTGACAGAGGAAGAAATGGGTGCCTATTATTACTACTATACTTATACCGATGGGACAGAGGATTCTTCTCCAGACGGAAACGACAACACTGTTATCGATACACCTGCAGAGGACACTAATGTAGGCTCTGACGAGGTGCTAGTAGAGGAAGTGGATACATATTATTACTACTATACGTATCCGGATGACACAGATACTTCTACTCCAGATGGAAACGACAACACTGTTATTGAAACACCTGCAGAGGACACTAATGCAGGATCTGAGGAGGTAACAGAGGAAGAGGAAATATATTATTACTACTATACGTATCCGGATGACACAGATGCTTCTACTCCAGACGGAAACGACAACACTGTTATTGATACACCTGCAGAGGACACTAATGCAGGATCTGACGAGGTAACAGAGGAAGAGGAAATATATTATTACTATACAGATACGGATGACACAGATACTTCTACTCCAGACGGAAACGACAACATTGTTATTGATACATCTGCAGATGACACTAATACAGGCTCTGACAAGGTGACAGAGGAAGAGGAAATATATTATTACTATACGGATACGGATGACACAGATGCTTCTACTCCAGACGGAAACGACAACACTGTTATTGATACATCTACAGATGACACTAATACAGGATCTGACGAGGTGTCAGAGGAGGCAGTTGACTCGAATGCTGAAGTTACTCTTGACGCCGACGATAAGATTGAAGGAACTGATACTTCAATTGCAGAGGGCACTGATGGCAGAGATTCAGTGGAGGAGCAATTTACATCAAGGAGGTGTCCCCTAGCATATCTGACCAAAAACACGATTCACATGGATGATTTAAGCTTCACTTTTGCTATTGAGGCTGATGCTACCATGGTCGACGAAGTCATTACAAAGGCGAGGTCAGGTCTCTTGGATAATATTTCTGATACGTCATTAGCTTGCGCGGTCAATAGAAAGAGGAGACTATCAGGACGTGACCACCCTGCCGGCATTTACGAAATCAGGTACCTAGAGAAGGAAGACATGAAAAAAGTGTCCGAATGCTATCAAAGCATCCATGGAAATAGTTGCTTTGTTTACACTGGTATTCTCAGATTGATTTCAGATCAAACTATTACTCTGGACGAGCACAATCTTGTGTCAACACGCATTCAAAATTACGTTAACAGTGTGGAGATAGGAGTGGATAATGTGTCATCGTCAGTTTATCTAGGACCAGAAATTCCTCATGTATCCCTGGCTCCAAAGAATAATACAGTTGACCACTCCGCGGTTGCCATATCTGTTTCCTTCTTCATCGCATTGCTCCTTTTTGTTGTCTACAACTACAAAATTTCACGCACGCGAAAACGAAGAGTAACATTTAATCTTGAAGAATAGTATAAGGGTGGATTATAATTTATATTAAAAGTGAGAATTCCTAATTATGTAGTGCATTTGGTATTTGCTCTTTATTTGCCTTTCTCTGCAACCGCATAGATACAGTTGCCACAACAATGGGCGAATTGTCGTTCCATTGAGATAACGCTTCGTCGCAATGTCCCAGCAAAGGCAAGTGACGTTGCACTTTCAGATCCATTCCCTTCCATGAATGTGGTCGGCTTTGTTTTGTGAAATTATCTACTACTTGCAGTGGCAATGGTTCCTGCCCATCCTCTTGAAGCACATTAATGCAATATATAAGATCTCCTGTCATGAATTCCTCCCATGTATCGAATACTCGTTTCATATCTTCATCTGGAGTTATTTTCACAGATACTTGCCACGGACCGATCTCTACTGAATCACCGTATGGTACAACTCAAAGAATCATAAAATAGTAAGAATATCTGTAACTTTCATGACTTCAATCAATTACAGTTGCAAATCCTTACCTGTTCCACTCTTAAAGAAATCTGCCTTCCTCCAGGGAAAACTATCAGGATACTATTATATGCATAGGATTGAAATCAACATGAGCAAAAGATAGAAAGCACGAGCGCCTTCTTTAAAGAGAAATAGGACATATGGGTCTACCCTTACCAGTACCATGACTCTCCGATCCTCCATCAAATATACAGCATAATCTTTCCGACACTGAAGCCAACCTATATTTCCAGTAACGTGATTAGAACATGCATGTCCATCAAAGTCGCAAAAGATCCAACTTCAAAACTCACCTGATGTAATCTTCTTTGGCAGAATTCGTTTCAAAAAAGATTCCGTGGACTTATCGCTAAACATTCCTAATCCTATGCTGTGCAATAATTCTCTCAACACAATTTTCCAAAAGTAAGACCCCTGGCATGCAAATTCTGTAGTGCAAAATATAACGCCCATCGGATAATACACAGCTTTTTGCATAAAGGGCTGAAGGGCAGTTTTGTTGAATAAGTCTCGGGCTTGATCGCTTTCTTGCGCAAGCGTCGCAAGATTGGAGAGACATCCATCGCCGTACAATTCCTCTAGCAAGGGTATAAGCTTATTTCTAAGCTTACCCCTTGTACTCCAAGACGGAGTAGTATCTTTGAAATAGGGCACCCCATATTTATGGGAGTAATCATATATGTCATCTTTCCCGGAAGCAAGAAGAGGCCGGTAAATGGTAACACCATCATTTTTTCCAAGGGCAGTCATACCGGACAAATCCAATGGTCCGCATCCTTTGTTTGAGTTGCTAATCACATTTTCAACAACATCACCGCGATGATGACCGAGCATTACACCAACCTCTGACATTTCAAGAGAAGGATTATAGCCACCACAGATCTGAATACATTCAGCAATTGTCTGACGATAAAGATCATAACGCACGTTCCTCGAGTACAATTCATATTCATCGCGCTTGGTCACACCTCTTGTAACTTCATCAATCCGTCGCACAATACACTTATCTAATCGAAGCACCTCCAGCGCATAATGATCAACATATGCAGCTTCCGCAGCGCTCTCTGGTCTATTGCCATAGTCAATGTGCACAGCTACAATATATAACTGATGAAAACCACAATGGTCACGAAGATACGCAAGAGCACTTGCAATCACCATGCTGTCAACACCTCCACTAAGACTGACAATGACTGGTGTATCTCTGTTCACCTTGACAATATTACAAGATGCATCAACCTTTTCATGCACACCTCTTGCATTCAAGTATGTCATCATTGTCTTGACAACTTGTGTTTTTTTAGCATCGTCCATGTTCGCTTCGAATTGATGAAACTCGAGAATATCCTCTTCCTCCAGCCCTTCCTCCTTCTCTACAAGGTCATCATTGGAACCATTGGCCATGCCAACTCCAGTTCCCGTTCCAGCATCATAAATCGTGTCCTTCCCTTCTCTCCTAGCTGAATCCTGTAAGACAGCCATCCTCCTATTCGTCGCCCTCCGAAACCTCCGAATCATATTGTCAAAATCAGACGAATGCAAATCTGCAATCTCTTGCACTTTCGACTGCACATACCCGACAGACTGCAGTGTAGATTTATGTCTCAGCGGCATGAGTGCAAAAATCATCATTGGAATCGGTATCATCCCACATCGAATATCCTCTTCATACATTATCTGAAACTGCTGGGCACCTGCTAGAGCAAGCCTATCGAACGTCTTTTGATCTGGTAGCAACGTCTCGGACTGGAACGAACGATTATTTATATTGTTGTTCATATTGCTATTCACATTGCTGTTCGTGCTCATGGTTTGATTATGGCGAAGTACATGACGACTCATTTGATCAAGGACTAATATTGCTGCAATGGATCCCTTCCATCCATCAATCATCATCCAATCATTTCTAATGCATTCATGTGCAGAAAGACTAATTAAATCCGTCAGGAACAATTCACCAATTTGGACATCAATTTGTTCTCTATATTTCTGCGAGGAAGTGGCAATCATCCATAGTTGCTTTTGTGATTTTTCAGGAGTGTATTGTCCAAACCAATACTTGAGCACTTTATCAATGTTGGCGCGGACATCCTTTTGACCGACCATGGGAGTCTGCGGAGAAGGCACGAGTGACGATGATTCATGTGCATCTGCCCATTGTTGAATATCTTGTGGTACATTTAGTATACCAACCTGACTGGCTTTAGTTATATGTGCAAGCTTGATGATAGCCTTTACCAAATACAAAAGTATTTTCTTGCTAGCCTTTCCAGCAGAGATTCCAATTTTGGAAGTCACAACTCTATTGACAAAAGCGTTATCGGCAGTTGCAGTTGCAGTTCCAGTTGCAGTGGTAGCAAGATTCCAGGATGTCCAGAGCTGTCGGAATACCTTTTGAAGCAAAGGTTTATCCCAAAATTGAAGGACGAAGTAGAGGACAATAAAAGAATTGCGCACCCGCTTAGAGGATCGTCTTGCATTGGGAAATACGAGGGCCCTTCCAGGTGGGGAATACGACGAAGTTGCAGGTGGGTTGTACATCATCGATCACTCCGACAATGTGTGATTTGTGGAATGATTGATAAATAATGGGTTGTATGTTGTATATCGTAGCGATTTTGGAACCGCGTATGGCGTATGGCCGCCAGCCGAAACACAAAAAAAGTCAAAAATGAAGCTGCACGCGAGCCCATCATTCCCTTCAACACATTTACATTGCTTCAGCCAATCAAACATGCATCCACCATACTTTATACTACTATTATCGACCAATTAAACGCAATTTTGATTAGTAGTAGTCATATTGCCGATTGACGGGGGAAAGGTCACGGGCAAATTTGGATAACGGTTGTACAAAGTGTACGGAGGAACAGCCATCACGCGCAACACTCGCACAGCACACACTGGATTGGCAAAGGAACTGAAGCCTTACAAGAAGCACGAAGATGAAACTTATCATTTAACAGCCAACACGGGCAGTAGACGGTACCTGGCACCAGTAAGTACAGGACTGTACTGTATGGCAATTTTGGTCATTGTGATATGGTACCTATCGTCTCACATATTCTTGCGTTATCATGAAAATGCAATGACAGGAAGTTGCTCTTCGAAAAAGGTACAATTTGTCAGTGGACATTTTTTCATACGCTATCTTGCTGTGGGAAATTTGCTCTCTTGAAAAGCCATTTGTTGGATATTCCGAGATGCAACACATTAATTTTGTTGTGCAAAGGGGATTCCGTCCCAAACTTGAGTCGCTCAAGCATTGGCCAGATGGGTTGAGAGCAATGATATCTACATGTTGGCGTAGACCGAGCTTCAGAGATGTCGTTGGGACTTTATTGGAGATTAAGACGGCTCACATCAACGAGGACTGAGTTATCAATGAAACGCCTGGATGCTTATATGGATGCTTATGAAAAGGGGAGGCAATTAAAAGGAAATTTACATTGCACTTTCCGGACCATTTGAAGCCTTCGAGATGGAGCACTGTATGTTGTGAGCAAGTTCTGGTGTGTATAAGTACTGAAATATGTAAACTAATGATTCAAAGATGTGTGTATAAGTACTGAAATAATATCTGAACTAATGATGATTCAAGGATGACAATGTTTTGCATTACGCCAATATGGATCCAGATCCTTTGATACACGCCTTCGTTAATCAAGATCTCCAACACCATTTTTGACAGAGGAATGCTATTGATGATTCACAATTTGTACATGAGCAAGCAAGCAAGCCGAAGCGGACAACAACGCCATTTCCAGAGAGATCGTGAGCAGTTACTTGAATTTCCATGTCAATGAGAATACATGAACATACAATTTCTATAGATGTGATCTACATTAGCATATTGTTGGTATCGCTGAATAAAGTGCATTGCACCTGCTTTTACCCAGTTGATGATGGTTTACTATTGAATCTTTCTTATTACTCGGACACCTTGCTGTATCTAATATCGTAGCCTCCGCTTCTTCGTCAGCCGTCTTAATTGATGATGTCTTTGAGCTTCAATGCGACCAATTCTTTTTGTTTCTTCTCTAGAGTCGATCTGATATTGTTAACAACTTTCACGAGCTACGAATAGAGTTAATATTGATGTTATATTAGTATTATTATCGTGAATCTCAATATATCTACCTTGCCACACCCCTAGCTAGTAGGTAATAACATTTGCAGCCTTCGTCACATTATTTGTAACAATTTCATTAACCTTCCCTGGCACTAGGTTGCCCTTCCTTCCATCAAGATGTAAAATATGACGACCCTGGTAAGGCGCACCATAAAGATGCTGTGCCCATTTGGAGCAATTTGGCTGTGCGTGCATGATGTACTGCATGGGAGACTCTAACGGCCGAGTTATGAAATGAACTTTCTCAATCATCGATTTGAAAAAATCCACTGAAGCAAAATGATTATTGTCCGACCAAGAAGTTGTTTTGGTGAAAGTAGCTCCTTCTACTTGCAGCTGAGCATCTGGTTCGTCCCAACATGGATCTCTTCTTCTCTTTTTATTTTTATGCTTATTGAATCGCACATTTTTGAGCTTTTGGGGGTAATCTTTCATGGCCTTTACGATTGCGGTGTGGTTTATTTTCTTGGCAAACTTGAAGTCGTGCTGTAAAAAGTATAGAAATTTTGTATCATCGTCCAAAATATGCAGTGTCTTGTTCAGATTTCCTCCAATGTGGAGGTTGATCTTGTTGTTTATGATATGAACATTGGGTTTGTTTCTGTACTTTCTCATGAGGTTCATGGAGTATTCTTCCAGCGTGTGTTCCGTTTCTAATCTCTCTTTGCCGAAAATTACATTTTTTTGTTTTTTATGATCAGTTGATAATATATGGTCGATGATAACGAATACTGGAGCTCTTGGCGATAAACCCTTGAGTTGAGATAGTGACTCTATCACTTCTACAATGATGTCAATCTTTGGAGCGGATGGTATCCAGTTTGAAGTTATAAGAACTGCAGTTTCTTTATCAAACGTGCTGGAATTTGAGATTGAGCTGTTGTTTTTTATCAAGGATTCGCCCTCCTCTATGTCATCATTATCGAATGCTGCGAGTTTGTCATCATCCGTTGCTGACATTGATATTGCTACAGAGGAGTACCTCATGGTTCTGTTTGATGAGGAGGGCATGGGGATGAAACGATCACTGATGTAGATGGCATTCAGTAAGAGCATTGAGATGAGAACACCAAGGAGCTCCCTCTTCAAAAACCATTTGCACTTGGGATTTAACTCAAGAACTACCAACAAACAATACTTCCTGCCTGTGGTCTACTACGGTGGTATTGTAAATATTTTTCGTGGGCTTGCTTGTTAATTTTTGATTTATGATTGTTGATGGTAAATAAGTACCTACCGTACATACGATAGGCAGTTAGCAGTTAGTCACTACTTACTACCTATCAACAGCTATCAACGCAGGAAGCAGCAAACAAAACAAATAACTAACAAAGACACATAATAATTGATAACAGATATAACAGATTACAGATTACAGAAGTACCTTACGCATCCTGATAAATCAGTCGAAGCAGGAACAGGATGAAATCAAAAGTCGACGGGTCAAATTCTACCTTACGGAATTCTGCTCTCCAGATTCTTCGTGATCTGGTGACAGATGAATTTATTTGTTCGATCTGTCTTGATACTTGCACAGATACGAATATAAATCCACAATGCGGTCATCGATTCTGCAAACCCTGCATCAAGAAGAGTTTGAACAAATGCAAGCACGAGTGTCCCATTTGTAGAACACGCATTCCCACATGTCGTACCTTGAGACATGATGCGCAATTTGATCGAATTGTGAATGCAGAAAGGTGCGAAAACACTTTTATTGGTGTCGGTAATACGCTATCATATTGTATCTCATTAAATAACGAACTACCATCCTCATCCAATATAGTCATTAAAAATTCAAGAAATAATTGCGGTATTGGAAGCAAATCTAGATCAGGATATTATTGACACAAATCAAATAACAGAGAACGAAATGAGTGCAACAAACTCGTCGAACGATAGTAGTGATGAGTCGCAAGAAAGTTGTGGTAAATGCGTAGTATCAACGGATTATCTGCCCCTGGGTGAATGTGGGAGCAGCACAAGTGATATCGATGATCAAATGAGAGAAGAACCTTTACGGGATTCATCAACTGTGCATGAATATGCAAATGCAAATGATGTCCATACCAATGCGCAGCTGTCAAACTATCAATCCACACTCGCCATTAGTGACACACAAAAATCACAGGTTGTTGATGAAAGCCAAATTCTTATGCAGAGGTGTGCACAAGCTGTAATTTTCATTAATGATGTCAACTCACCTTTGCAAGTTGCCACTGGAGAAGAAAAGTCTGCAGCTGATCTTGCCATTGATATTACGGAAACGGAAGCACTCGCTACCATGGAATCACATTCCGTTCATGTACAGCATGCTCATAAGGTACATGCTCTGCAGGTACATCCCCATGCACATGTACATCATCAGGTACACTCACCTCATACTGGTGGACACCATCATCATGCAAATCATGAATCCATGACGCAAAAAACTCCATACTCCAGATCGGAAGAAAAGTGGGAATCACACTTCACAGATCTGGCTGCCTATAAGGAACAACACGGTAACTGTCTCGTGCCCACTTCCACAAAACTCGGGGGATGGCTACGTCGTCAGAGACACAGTTTTAGAAACAAGAATCTCAAGGAAGACAGAAAACAGCATCTCATGGAGCTGGATAAAACTTGTCTTGGTGAAAGGATTGCTGAATTCAGTGCAGGGACCATTACTGATGCAGATGAGAATCATGCATATCATGAATCCATGACGCTCAATACTGCAGGGCTACCCTCCAGATTAGAAGAAAAATGGGAATCACGCTTTAGAGATCTGGCTGCCTATAAGGAACAACACGGTAACTGTCTCGTGCCCCATTCCACAAAACTCGGGAGCTGGTTCTATCGTCAGAGATATAATTTCGGACACAAGAATCTCAAGGAAGAAAGAAAACAGCGTCTTATGGAGTTGGATAAAACCTGTTTTAAAATTGCTGAAATCAGTTCAGGGACCATTACTGATAAAGATAGGAATGTCCCTAGCTTGGCAGGAATGCCTGCGTTGCATGCCCCCCCACCCGTGAACTGCAAGAGGAAACACAGTCAAGCGTACGAATCCAAACTTTATGAAAAATGGAATATACACTTCATGGAGCTTGTGGAGTATAAAAAAAAGAATGGACATTGTAACAGCCCAACCAGGAATGGATCGCTTGGGAGCTGGATCCATAGTCAGAGGACTTTTTTCAAATCCAACAAACTCAAGGCGGATCGTTATGAAAAGCTTGTGGGGATTGGGTTCGTATTTGAGGGTGATATTTCTCAGAAGTGGCAGGATATGTATGAGAAACTATTGGAGCATAAAGAGACGAAAGGACCTTGTTTTGATGTGCCAAGTAAAGTTCCTCTTGGAAGATGGCTACGTGAGCAGAGGTGGCGTTGCAGGAATGGAAAATTGAGAGAAGATCGGGCGGAAAAGTTGGTTTCTGTTGGCTTTGATTTGAAAACAATGAAGTTCATAAAGACGGTCTAGCTGTGAGTGTTTAAAAATACAACGTGACAGTGTTAGAGGAATAAGTTGCTTTTCAAATACACGAGAAGGGATTATGAGGGTACTCGACATCCAGGGAAAGGATAGTGTACGTAGTGCGTGAGCGAAGAATGAAAATTATAATGGATGTTCAAAATGATTGTAAGTATCAATGATACTCTTCTCCCTCTAGGTCTCCCACTTTTTCGGGAAATCATAGACTGACGCAATTGAGACTATCATGTTTGAACGTGCGTTGGTATGATAGCAATGTCTTATCTCAGTTGTTCTTGGCAGCTTCCACAAGTGACTTGTTGATAGTTGAAGGATGGCAGTAAATTATGGAGTTCGAGTTATCCCTGCTAAATAGTACAATTTGAAAAGCATAAAGAAAGATTCGGTTCTAACAAATGGTTGATGAAAAGTGGTGGGTGACTTATAACAAATAACCTCAAATAATACAATTAGTCTTGAAGATTATGTTTTAGAGTTCGAAGTAGGTAGCAAATCTCTTTCCCCCTGCCTAACTCCGAAATGCATTAAGGAGGTCGGTGTAATAAAAGTAATTTGCACTATTCTTTGATGAACATGCATAGCCGTCCACAAATATTTTGACACAGCTCAGCCACTGTGCAGATAAACAATAATTTGTCACAGGAATGCGTCTGCAACCAACAAGTGTTTCAATGATAGAGCAACATCTCTGATCCTCCGTAACAAAGGGACTGAGCACGGAAAGACGGTCAAGAATTGATGTACATTGATGCGAACTGTGAGCTGCAGTGCCTTTCGAAGAGCTGTCGCTCAACATTACTTGTAGAGCCTCTAATACAAAAGCTGAGGCGCCTTCATTATTGCAATTTTCTTCGATCAGGAAGGAACAGAGGGCAGAGGGCTACTATTAATTTCGTCATATCGCAAGTACCAGCCGCTTTCGCTGATTCATTTATCTACAGGCATAAGTCTAGTTGCAGTCCGTATGGACGATATTGGAGAGTGCCAATGGTATCACGCTGATGGTCGATGATCTTATATCTTATATAGAGAACAGAGGATCCCGTGTACGTTCTGAAGCATTTCTCCATTGACGTCGACGAGGCGGCAGCCGGGTTTAGCCACTGCGCAAGTTGCTACTAGGTATATCTGTCACAACCCTTGCAACATTTATTCTGTTCAGATTCGCAAGGCCGTGTGACATGATGTTTACTTGTAACGACGACTCGTTTGCAAGCTTACCAATCACATTGTTGGTAAGTTGTATGAATGCCCTAACAACACGCGGTGCTTTAAGATCAAGATTGAGCGCGACGATGGCATTCAAAGAGCTTTGCATCCAGGAAGTCAATCCAACAGCATGAAAGTAGTGGTAAGATAAAGATGATTCTCTCTTTTGACCAGCGCCTCGATAGTTTTTACCGAGAGGATGCATTTCTGGTTCCTGGTCATCTTTGTTAGAATCTTGCCTCTGAATAGTGCGTCAAATAATGCTGTAAGAAGCTGTAAGAAGTAACTCTAGAATATAGCGT
>Ga0306864_1000656_pt1 | contig 15422 bp, 11 predicted proteins | sample AntRauTorckE5430_FD_190448 | JGI IMG/M metagenome (GOLD analysis project Ga0306864, IMG submission 190448) | Saline lake microbial communities from Rauer Islands, Antarctica - Metagenome Torckler E5 #430 (v2) (version 2) | ecosystem: Environmental > Aquatic > Non-marine Saline and Alkaline >...
TCCATTGATTATAACAATTATTACCAATGATGTGGCACTCTTCACGGATACCAATATTGAGTCTCATAAGAGAGCAGTGACACGCCTTTGGGATCGATTGAGGGGACATTTCGATTCTGGGATTCTTTCATCGCTTCAAATCATTGTCTTTCAGACAGGTGTGGATGCTCTTCAGCCGAGTTCTTCGATAGAAGGGGCAGTCGTTGACTCGTCTGAAATTTCTGATCCGCTGTATATTCCTCATCGGCTGCAAATTGTTCATGTTGCGAAAACAGTTCACAACCATATTTCAGATCTTCTCGTAAGAGAGTGTAAACGCAAGGATGGCAAGAGTCATGGTTGTCCAATGGATGTGAATTTTGAGATGAAGGATCTTCATCCTATTCGACTCCAGTCTATTATTAGAGATTGGAAAAAGGAGATCCTGGAATCTTCTTCTTGCACAGGAAGCATTTCCTTTGATCTTCCAGAAACATTGGATGGGACGCAATGCTCTGTCAAATTGGGTCTTTCGTTCTCAATTTGGCCTTACCCCCTCAATAATCCCATGACAGAAATAATGATTCAGAAGCTCAAGATGATGCAGAATGCTTATTTCGAGGTTATTCAGCTTGTACCTCTCGACAGCATCGATTTGTCCCTTGTCTATGGAGTTCCTTTGGTTGCCAAAGCAGCACTTGATGGAGATTTGGAGCAATTTCGTGAGATGCAAAAGATTGTGAGAGAACTGTTTCGGTTTGCTTGGTCCCGTGATGTAGCGCTCGCCATTCGGTGCAACTATGTAGCTCAGAGCGAAGTATTTATATGCATGGCAAAAACGAATGAAGAACATGATGGGTTTGATGAAGGTATGCTATATCAGTATGTTTCTACTGGAAATCATATTTTGGAAGAGAAAAGGCAAAGCGGCGGAATTGATGAAACTTCTGATGACTACGCTAATCTGATCGGAACTTCCCTCGACTTTTTGGAAAAAAAGATACTCAATCCCTGTGAGATCGATTGAACTGCACTTCAAAGGTCTGTCTTACTTCATTTTTCGCATAGTAATAGGCGCATAGTATTTATTTATTCGGTAGACTTTATGATAAATAATTCAATGCTTAGCTTATTAGCTTAATGGCAACCTAAAACAGAAGTATGCCTTCTTTTATACTATACAAATCCCGCATGCTTTGGGACAACTTTTTGTTTTTTCTTCGTCCAGGTCCTTTGCGACAGAAAATCATTATATATTATATGATGCCCACTCCCAAGTTCCCTTTTCAGCACCACCCTGTCGACAGGAGTCATCTTTACAAGCATGCTAGCCCACAGACAGCCCTACAATGTTCCTGTGCGCCTGGTTTGCGACATCTTTTTACTTTCTTTTTTACCCAAGCACAATTCTTGTTTGGATTTCCCTCGAACATCCATTTTTCGTCATTACAAGAGCACGTTGCACAAGTCTTTTTACATTTCTGGGAGATGAATGAATTCATGGTGTCATCATATTTCCAACAGCGGCTGCCCGGTTTTTTGGCCACCCACGCGCAATCTTTAGCAGGATCTCTACGAAATAAGTACGAATCATCGTCGAAACAATCTGATGTTGGTGATGAAGTAGTGGGAGATGTTACTACAGAAGGCGATTTTGTTGCATCAACCATTTCTTTTATAGGTGCATTTGTCTCTCGTGTCGGAGCTACAGTAAGAACGGGAGCCTTTGATGGGCTAGCAGTTGGCTCTGGAGTCTTTGGACTCGGAGTAGGGTTAGGGCTGGACGTGGGAGAAGTAGTGGTAGCTGTTACTACAGAAGGCGATTTTGTTGGTTCAACCGTTTCTTTTGTAGGTGCATTTGTCTCCCGTGTCGGAGCTCCGGTAAGAACGGGAGCCTTTGATGGGCTAGCAGTTGGCTCTGGAGTCTTTGGACTCGGAGTAGGATTAGGGCTGGACGTGGGAGATTGGGTTGGTTCAACCGTTTTTTTTGTAGGTGCATTTGTCTCCCGTGTCGGAGCTCCAGTAAGAACAGGAGCCTTTGATGGGCTAGCAGTTGGTTCTGAAGTCTTTGGACTCGGAGTAGGGTTAGGGCTTGGCGGTGGTGGTGGTGGAACGGAACCAAACATGTCGTCAACATCGAAAGAGAAACTGTCAAAGTTTTCAAGGTTAGGTAGCACATCATTCATTTTGTCGTTTGGAACACCTAACCACCCCGCAATGCCTTTAAAGACCGCGTCCCAAGGAGTTGATGGAATCATACGGCCCCTCCCCAATGTTAGAGGTCCTTCATCAGTTAAATCGTTGGGATACTCGCCAAGAATTTTTCCGCCTTTTACAGATCCACCAAACATAAGGTAGTTTCCACCCCACGCATGATCTGTTATAATTTGAAAGTCCGTATTAGTACAATTATTGAGAAGATTAATGGTATCAAAAAATGGATGGGTCTCACCTGTACCATCTCCACCATTTGGATTTAATGTACGAGCAAAATCACTGGTTTGAATTGTCGTTACATTATTCCAAACGCCCATCCTTTTCAACTCCACAACAAAAGCATCAATGCCCTCATTAGCTTCATTGAATCTGTTGCTCAAATGTTCTTCAACGTTTGAGTGCGTATCAAATCCTAATGAAGAATAAATTAGGGTGAGAGGAGAACACTTTTTGATGATGGCAACATCTGAGGCTACATAATAATTCACAGAAAGACTCACCTCCAGTTTCAATATAGAATGTGTCTGTGTCGACTCCGCGAGTTTCTCTAGTTGCAATTAGCCGTGCAACCGTTTCTAATTGTCTGGCCAAATACGAGTCTGGAAAATCTATGCCCACTTGTGTGTTTCGCAATGCAGTACCGAGTGCTTCATTGTTACCAAGAGATTCCATTAAAGAAGAAGACCAAGTTTCCCCAAAGTATCCAGAATCATTAGCAGTCTCATTATGAAGGCTTGCCAAATAATCAGTAGTATCGTCTAAATATATATCTGGTACACCGTTTCTGTTTACAACCATGGGTGATGTGGACATGCCTGGTTCCCCAACAAGGGCAACAGAATACCTATCGACTGAGAAGGAACCGACGTTATGACCTCTATTGTTAAGAATGTCTGCCATGCGCCCAAGGACACCTGTACCACTTGCTTGATCATAAGGATCAACGCGCTTTGCTTCACGCTGCATATGGTTGTGAGCAAAGAGTTGCGTTGCTGTCAAAAGATTATAATTCTGCTTATTCACAGGCTGACTCATGACCCCCGTGTTGGCAAAGAAGAGTAAATCTTCCTCATTGTACAGCTTGTGAACGGCCTTGAGATCTCGATGAACTCCAAATTTCTCACAAACCTGATTAGATGCTTCTATTGGAAGAAGATCTTGAAGTGATAAGGCAACTTGCTGGCGTACATCAACGTATTCCTAATGAAGCCAAAAAAGGTGAATGATAAAAATATAGAATAAAAGAGATATGTTCCACAAATTGGCAGGCCACTCTTACCTCGTACAAATCTTTGTCTCCTTTAGTGCATTGGTATGGAGTCAGCATGTTGAAAGAGTCACATCCGCCGCTGAACATCATGTAAACGACAGCACGGTATGGCTTGTGAGATGATGGCGGGAACGACACTGTTGGACGTGTCGTATCCATAGATTTCACGACATTCGTAGTATGGAATTCCGCAGTTGTGAGAACAAGCTGCTGAGCAATTTTTAATCCATCGTCGGCACTTAGCTCTTTGTCATAAGCTTCACGGATTATATTCCTATGCTTCTGGCTCAGCCTACCCGCAGTCAACAGTGTTGCGAGCGCATCCACTACTTCCATGGAAAATCCAAGCTTCCCTGGGTAATCCAATGTTCCTATAACCACGCCAGTACATGTTGTTTCAGTTCCACTGCTGATAGTAACATTGTCAAAATAAGGAGTGCCAGCTGAGTTGGCCCTATTTCCAATGACAATTCGGAAATTGGGCACAGAATTTGGAACCAAAAATTGGCAGCTAATCCAATTATCAACTGTTCTCATGATATTTGGGGCAGAATTTGTGTTAGCGTCACAGTGCATCCACTCTGAAGAAAGGAGTCGGTCGTCACCAGATGTATATCCAATGCATCCTCCTGACTTCTCAGCAGTAGCATAATACTGAAATTTGACAACAGTATTTTCTAACATCGATATTGAAGGACTATAGAATCGGCCAGCGTTGCTATAGAAAGGACTGTAGACGTGGTTCATTTGTGAAGTAGGATCTTCCACAACTTCTCCAAATTCGGTGTGTGAACGATAATCTCTTCCAACCCATGTGTTGTCTAGACCACCGATCAATGAGGGTCCTTCAAAGGTTTCACTGGTAAAGGTGGAATTATTTTTGCCATATTCGAGGACCCCTGACGGGGAGGGTAGGTATCGTCTGCAATAATTTTGTGTTCCGAAACCACCGTCGCAGCTAGTCAAGCCGTATTTTACGGTTGACTGAAGCCCATTCAAGATCCCGACGATTCGAGGCATGTCCAATAATGTAGCTTCTGGCGAAGAAAGTGTCGCATCACCCACCCTTCCGGATGGTTTAAATTCAGGTAGGAAAAAGCTGAAAACAGACTCAAAAGAGTGAGAAGTCTGGCCGATTTTTGTCATCAGATTACTGAACCTGGTAACAGGACTCTTGGAATTGAATTCCATACTTCTGAGGACAGACAGTAACTTTATGATTGGTTCGCGCAAAGAACCCATAGACGGATCTGCGTCAAGGACAACAGAACGAGCTTCTTTATCCAAGTAGAGCGCAGCGAAGAAGGCTCTCAGGTCGCCGTAATCTCCATTACCGAAGATGACACCATTTGTCGTATATTTACCTTCTTTGAACGCCATCGCGACAGTGAGGACATATCGTGGTGAAGGATTGGAAGAACCTAGACGCTGAATCATCCGCAGAGCAAGAAATGGTGCAGTGTTGTCGTGATAAAAATAGTGGTCTAAAGTTGCTTCTGTCTCGAATTGAGCATCACTTTCAAGGAGAGAAACTTTGAGGATGAGATTCATACTATTGATTCTTTACCAGGTGGCAGCAAAGGCTTCTTCTTTTAAAAATAATAACGTACCGTAAATTTGTCTCTGCTGGAACGAAACTCATGAAATGTGGAGCATTGCGAAAAGAGAAACCAGTATGTTCACCTCCGGAACCATTAATGTAGACGGTCTCCAGTGAATTCTTGAGAAAGAAATGTCTCCCTTTGTCGTCAGTGAACTCAAATACTGTGTTCTTATTCATACTTCCATTTTTAATATAAGTTTTGATACCAGTATTGGTATCTGTTTCCGAGGTAAAAGAACCAGCTGCGTAGATATTAGGGTTTGGCGCACCAATGGTCAGGGAGCGAAGGATCTCTTCAATACTCGCAGGCGCCTCGCTAAAAACCTGGTGCTCGCGAAGCTGAACATTACAAAGGCATTGGTCGCCTGACACAACTTCGCAATACCCACATAAACTATGTTCGACTTTTGGCCAAAAGGTACTTTGTTTCCAAAGAACCCGAAAGTAGTTCTCATTATTTTCGTCAACATGAAAGACAATTGGTTTTCCAACATCTGCTATTTGATGGATGATGGCGACAGAACCATCTTTTTTCACCCGAACTTGTATCTTACAATCATCAGCTGTCCAAAAGTACATGGATTTTTTATGCCGTGGGCCATCAACTTGATGAAAGTTACAAACTTCCTTTGAAATTTCAGCGCAACGGTCTTTTGCAGAGTTGAAAGTCATTCTTTCTCCATCATAGCGCGAGTTTCGATCAGCGTTTCCACGAATATTAAGCGAATCGCAACAAGCTTCAGCTGCATCGGAAAGTTCAGGATTGGCGCACATGACTGGATGCTTTCCATAATATGTACTGATCTTTCTTGCATTTGAATAGAAGGCATAGTTCACGCACGGTTCTTGGACATATTCATAGTACGCATCATCTGCCACTTGTACGACTCGAATAGTATCAAGTTTACATTCAGGGCCATTACCACAGCTACTAACGGAAGACGGCAGATGGACAGTATTCTGAAAGTTGCAATCGTCGTTTGCACTAGAATTGCAAAGGAGACTTCTGAGAGAGGAATTCATGGCTAGGACAACAAAATTAATTGATTCATCCGTTGCGAATTCGCTTGGATCACTCATTAACTCAGGAAGAGGAGAGTTACCGAGGAATCTAAACGTAGCACCTTCTTTTAAAAACGCCTTTCTGGGTAAATCCTCGCATTTCAAGTACCTATCCCCAATGTAACCACCAACGGAGTCTGTTTTGGGGAAACGATCACGCCAGATTGGTACAATCCTCATTGGATCCAATCGGTTGTCTCTGCCCTCGATATTTGATCGTCTTGGCTGCAAGTCAAATCCAGTCCATGATCTTGCAAACGATTCAATATCATCATTGGTATAAGCCAGTATTTTCCTCTTTTGGTCATCAAGAACAAAAGTTCCATCCATGTTTAGCTTATTGACTCCCATTGTGAAAAGTTGCATGATTTCTCTTGCGAAGTTTTCATCTGCCTGCGTTTTCACCCTATAACGCTCCCACACGTATCCTGCTGATCTAGACTGAAGATATGACAGATTTTCTGCCATCAAAGGGCTGTAACTTATTTGGCGTAAGATATCGCGGTAATTTCCAAATGCATTACGTACAAATATATCGTAGTACGAGAGGAACCATTCAGAATGCCTTGCTCCGTCATTCACTGCACCTGTCACTACCACCACAATCTGTGAAAGAGCCCAAGCAATACGCTGGCGGAGTTGGTCGTTCGCGGTCAGAGCCACCATGTACCAAACATTCATCTTGTCTTCGCCAGCGTTATACGAGGCAGTTGAAAAGTCAGTGCCGCTTGTATCAAATACAAATCCTTCTGCCTTTTTGTCATTGGCAACCTCGCCATTAGATCCACAAACTAGAACTCCGCTGTCACTCTCTTCCGGTGGATCAAAATAGGTCGTAACATTTTCGGTTCTGAGTTCGTTTGACAGATCTTGAATTTTCAAGAAATCGCCAAAACGACCTAGGTACGTAAACTTGTGTTTGTTGTTGTCCCATCTATTCATCATGTGTCCTTTCGAAGAATCGACATTAGGAAAAGTCAAAATTGTGCCATTGTTACTAGCAAAGGCTGTGATTTTATCAGGTCCTCCAGGGTGCTTATTGACCCAATATGTCATATCATAAATGGACATGAAATCTTCATGAACTCGTTGCCAACATTGACCATTAACTTCGATTTCAATTTCTGGATTTGTGTCCATGCTATTACATAACATTCCAATTTCTGGGAAGTATATGTCGCGGATATAGGGATTATTGTCTCCCCCATCACCAAGCAATTCTTGCAATGATGCGTTTGTTGCAGAGTATATTGGTGTTGGATCACAAATATCATTTTTGAGCCATCTAGATCGTAGCTGAGGTGTACATGGATGAGCCAACTTTGATGGGAATGCAGATGTATCTGCTTTATCAACAACATTCAATCCTTTCACTGTGTATACATATCGCCCTGTGACTAAATTGTTGAGCTCTGAAATTGTTTTCGCATTGAGGAGAACCTCAACCGCACTAGTAGCAGACGTAGTTCGGCATGCATTTAATGACAACTGACATTTGTCTTCGTTCCAGAAATTTCTTGGAACATTAGAACAATATGAGACTCCTCCAGATCCTGTCTGCGCACGCTTTCCTCCATCGATGAGCGGGGAACCAAAGGTATTTTGGTGTAACGTCAAACGGGGATCAAATTGAAGCCAAGTGCCATCAGACACTCTACCGAAAATAGGCTCGTCTCCAATGTCTGGTACGTTGGGAATCCCATTACACGTATTACTTGATAACTCATTATTGACCAAAAATTCGCCGCCCTGATGAGAGATACCAACGTCGACTTCTCTGAGATTATCGACATTAAGATCAAGAATATAGGTAGCCTCATTTGAAACTCCCTCCAGGCTAATAGCTGGATTCTCAGCCTCTACACAGTTTCCATCTTCAAGTGTAATCCACATACGACCACCGAGCTTTTCTTCAGGACTTCGGCAGACTATGTATGCAAAATTTGGATCGAAAGAATATGTCTCATTCTTGTTCAGCCAAAAGTCTTCGACATTTGTACGAAAAACTCCATCAAGGAACAAGATATACGGACCACTTCCCTCGATGCGCAATTCCTTCGACATCCACCACACAAAATCGTTCCTAACGAACGCAAATTTACGCCAACGAGAATCTTGGTCACATGCGTGATCAGGACTTCCAATTTTAGTCGCAGTTGGAATTCGAGGGCTGACTCTTTCTCTCCAAAACTTTCGATGACTTGTCAAGGAAGTGACTTGTATATCACTCTGAAATTTGAACCATTTTACAATCGCTCCAAAGTTATCATCTCCTAAATCCTCTGCTGAGGATCTAAGTTTCTCTACTTCTGTGTTTGTGACTCCGAAGGTAGCAGTTTCGAGAAATCTTGCCATTTCGTCCCTGCGATTTAGAGAATGCGAGTACGACGTCAAACGATACTGAACGTCAGGGTCAAGCGCAGGAAGGTCGATTTGACACCCTTTACTGTAGCATAAGAATCCATCTCTATATGTTGTAGTTGCAGCATCACCTGCAGCCACCTCCCATCCGTCACCATTATAGGACCTCGCTAATGGTGCTGACTTTATGACTCTACTGCCATCCAATGTCACCAATGTTACTGTGCAAACAGTTCCTTCCGCGGAGAAACCAACAATTACACTTCCAGCAGCGAGCTGAGTCGCTGGTGACCCAACACTGGGACAAATGTGCGTTACAGATGTAGTCGGTGCATTTGTTCGAACAGTAGGCGAAGGCGTGGGACCGACCGACTTGATTTTCGTCGGCTGGAATGTAGGGCTCTTCGTGGGAGAATAGGTGCTGTCAATTTAAAAAAAATTTGTCAGCTTTAGCAAATCAATTCGAACGTTGAAACACATGTTTTCGTCTTACCTCTGATGTCCAAAGGAAACATTGTCGATCAAAATTTTTTGATTAAGGATCGCTCCTCTGCCAATGCCAACCCTCACTATTTTACACGAGGCCAAATTTGAATCGACTGGGAAATCATAAACAAACTCATTAAAACTTTCCGGTACCCAAGTATCACTTTTTTTGTTCCATAAGTTTACGCTCACATCACCATCATCGCATCCCTTTCCAATCATATAAATTAATGGGCAGTGCTCAGAATTGTTAGTACTAGTTTGTGCTATGTCGCATGTCATAGCGGCATCGTTCGACGATCTGTCTAGAATCTTGAAAAAGGCTCTGATCTCGAACTTCTGACCTTCTTGAAAACAACGCGCATCCAAATCCTGATAGATATAGTGCCAATTTGATGCCTGCTCTCGCTGGAATTGAAGGACATATTCACCATTTTGAACGCCTCCTCTAATGACATCATATGTTACCCAATGATGAGTAGGTTTCCAGAAAGATGTATCTCCACTCTCAAAAGAATGGTTAAGCACCATGTTGTCGCAATTTTTTGGTAGTGGTTTCATGGTAATATCATCATAGATAACAGTTGCATCTTTATCCGTACCAGATAGCCGAAGATGAAGCCCTGTAAAATTTGTTTCTTTCTCTGTCAATGTGTAAATTCCCGCATATTTCCCCCAAGCGGTCTTCTCGTCCTCTGCAATAGCAACAGCTGGGGACACTAATTCATAGCGGTTACCAAGAGGACTACTCGTGTCAACATAAAGTTCGCCGCATTTAATGGCACTAGAACTCTCTGTCCTATCACATTCGACTGCGATTCCTTGCGAATTCCTCAAGCGGAACTTTGCAATTATCGTGAAACGATCATACTCTTTTACACAGTCTGGATTAGCATAAAGGGTCTGTCTAAGTCCATGATCATCGTGACTTTTCTCTGTAACTTCAATAGCTTTCGTGCTTTCAACATCGATGACATTGTATTTTACTGTGCCGTAACTATGCCAAAACACCGACCTTCCATATTCGAGGTCTCCATTTCTAATAAACTCGTCATTGCACGCAAGAACAATCTTGGTCAATGAAAAGCTGTCAATGATGAAGTCAAGTGTGTTGTGCGCATATTCAGCAAAGATCCATGCTTGTTGGATTCTGCTCATCTCCTGATTTATCTTCATAACACCGTGTATTAAATTAAAATCATTCGAATCATTTGGCATTGCCGTGAAACCTTTATGATCATATCTTGTGACTAGATCTTCTTTCGTTGAAGGATCATCGTAATTGGTGTTCTTGATTGTCACCTCTGGGCAACGCGACAACGCGGATGTTCTTTCCCATTTATCACAAATAAAAGGCAAAGTATTCTTCTCTAAGCGGAACCAGACATTGATTTCATAATATTGGTTTTCATTCTGATGGAAGCACCTTGTATCAAGTTGCTGACCAGGACCGTGATGATAACTGGTCCTATTAACATTCATAATAGCAGCTGTACCACCTCGACCAGCATTTGGCATAGCAACTAACGCGCCATTGTTTGTAGCTCTATTATTGCGGTGGTACCAGAACTTTGTGCCCGCTTCCATGTCTCCGTTAGCAATGAGATCATCGCATCCCGAGGTCTCAATGCGAGGTTCTACAATGTAGAGATCAGGCCCATTTGCGTGCGACGCACATTTTGGTTTCCCATCTTCATAATTTTGAAGGGAAATGGCGGAAAATAGGTGAGTTTATGTTTGCGATAGAGCGACTGATCATACAAAGTAAATACTCTACTTACCCCATTTTTCAAATACGAGCTTTGGCCAAACCAATTCTTCCCCGTCAAAAAATTCTACTTTGTACTTTCCACTGGGGAGAGGGATTGAAATCGAGCGTTCGTTGTTTTCATATTGTGAGAGGTGAGCATCATTGTCATATCTATAAAAACCAACCCCAAATGCTACTTTCCCATCCTGTCTAGTAAATTTGACAGAATAGTCCTTTGTATCAGTTTGGTCAAAATACAGGGTAACAGTGCGAAGACACGATCCTTCACAATATGCCATACCACGAGGGTAGCTGGTGCATCTAGAGGCAAATGCCGTGAGTTGAGGTTTGTCTGTTACAAACGATGAAGCACCAGTTGCTTCTTTTGCTGGATCAGACGATCCATCAATATCAATGATAACAATGTCGGGCACACCGCCTTCAATTGCTTTCTGTGTATTCATGATATTATCGCTTTCAAATTGAACCTTATCAAAAGAGGAAACATAGTTCCAGTGTCCATCGCGCTTATCCGCAGTATTGAATTCTATTGGAACGCTATCCTTACAGACATCATTATGGTCAAAATCAATGAATGTGACATTGGACAGATTAGCTCCTCTGTTTGTCGATTCGGTACCATCGGCATATTTTTGGCCAAATCTATGAATTGTTGTCTGCATCCTGTAACCCATAGGTATTTGAAAATTGTTTGATAAACAAGGGTGGTTGTAATATGCTATATCTATCAAAGATTTCAAATCATCAGAAATTCCTCCGATGACAGTGTCGGTGATTTCCATTTCATCGCACCATCGCATTTCAATACCGTACCCATTTCCAGCAAGGAAACTTTGGCTAATGGTTGCAAGGCGACTGGCATAAATAAAAATGCCTTGATAACGATTTTTGACGACCTTCAAGTTCTCAAATGTGATCCTTTCCTGCTGTTCATGATGATAAAACCTCATTCCAGTATAGGCGTTCCCTATCGCTAGTATTGGTAGAAATAACATGGATAATGTTAGCGGGGATAGAGTAGTAGCATAGGCGTCTGCTAACAAAGGCAATCAACATACCTTCATTCCCTGAAAACATTCCCATCTTAGTTCCTCTGGGGTATACATTGATTGATGTCTCATTCTAATTTTTAGCACAGATCATTAGAGAGAGCAAATAATGTGGTCAAGTTAATTGGCACATGATCTCATCTTACCTCCAATATCAATTTATAATCATTATCAAAATTGAAACCGTCACCCTCATTTCCCACAGCAATATTCCGAACATAGTCATTTGGGCCATTGCGTTGCTGAAAACCAGAAGCATAACTGTCACGAGACCCTTCGATGTCTTTACTACTCGGAATATTCATTGTGTTTGAAACATAATTTCTCCTGTTGGCAATGCCAGCGATACTAGTGAGAGTGTGTATTGCCAAATTCAAAAACACAAATTAGTCAACTTACTCAATTTTGTTATCAGCAGCATTTGGACCAATATCGATACAATTTCCCCTGTTGGTCACAGCAACGTTGGAGGCAATTGTTACATTGCCCGTGCCATCAAGGACGATACAACGTTGATGAGAACCGTGGATAGAGTTGGCAGAAATATCGGTTCCTTGGAGTGATCCAGAATAGAGAAATTGAATAGGGAACCTATCTTCCTCCCCTCTTCGGCCCATATTTACAAATTGGATTCCAGAAATTTTCTGCTGTTGATTCGGCGTGTGTAAAACTTGGAGATATGCACCTAGATAGAAAACAAGTGAGCATCGTCTAGAAAAAGTAACATCAAATACTTCTCTGTTCTACCTTACCTTTGTGGCCTTCGACTTCATCAACGTCACCAGCAATCTTCACATTTCTAGATATCAGAGCAACCTGCGCTGCCATCGAAGAGGAATCTTCAAACGAAACCACAGGGATAAGAGGAGGGTCCTTCAAACGAATTTCTATCGTTCCATCTTTGTTGTCCTTTACGTTGGAAATTCCTGATGTGAATCCATTTGGTACCACTTCAGAATTCCAGCTATAGTAAAGCGATGTCCCCACATGGATTTCAGAATTCTCACCCCAGCAACTAGCATCATCCTTCGAAATAACAAACTTGTTAATATATCCACGGGAGAATTGAATGCTGATATCGTCATAGTCAATACTGGCTGTCTTCTCTCCATCACCATTGGTAGCCATTCTGAGAGATAGATTCGTTGATCCCGCAAGATCCTTATCGACAGTAAACTTGCCACTGCAACGAACGAAGCCATCCGTGATTTTTTGAGATGGACATTGCAAAATAGTACGATGAAAATTTTTGCTATCAGAAGTTCTTGTCCCTCTTATGTACCAATAATATTTTTCATCAAACTCAGAATGTAACTTAAGCCTTGCACTTATCTCGTAGACAACTCCAAGATCCATACAGTTGGGATCAAGATCATGATGCACGGAATTCCAAGTATCTGTTCTTCTGGAAAGCGAAAAATAACTGTTGCCGTTTCCATCCTTTAAAACATTCAATTTCGTATGCGAATTAGTTCTACTCACAGGGAAAGGATTAATTCCATTCCCTTCAGCGTCTCCATTCCTCACCAATTCGCCGCAAACATCATTAGGATTGGGATATGACGTCTCTCTTGGAAGAGCAATCTTAAAGTTATCAATAGTAATGTCTGTGCCAGGCTCAGGGCGATCAATCTGTAGTATGGTCCATGTGGAGTTTTGCCACAAATGCTCGTCTCTGAATTTAATCACACCAGTCCAATCGACCCATTCTCCGTAGTTTGGTCCATGGACATTGCTCATGTGAAGCAAAGTATCGTGTTTGTTATGTGCACCAGGTCTACCTACTCGAATAGTTAATCGAGGGCAATTGTGCCTATCACAGAAAAGGAATATAAATTGAGTACATTTTTCTCTCACATTCAACTCTGTTGTAAGGCCGGTTCGATTAAACTTACCACCAACTACCATTATCTGGACTCCCAGATTTGCAATAACTTGGTTCGCCAACCTTGGTACCGTCTGCTCTGTCCAACTTGATTCTTACAGAAAATAAATATGATCTGAGAGGCTCAAGGCACATCTGGGGCTTAAGTGGAGAGATATCGATCATAGGTCCTTGCTCAACAGACTGACGATGGGTAACTTTTAATGAGTTCTCTTCTATGTGCATGCGTGCGCCCCAAAAGCCAGTCCAATCTCCAACAGAACCATCATTAAAGCCATAGCTCACCAAATTCACCCTAGATTGAGAACACCCGAGTGGAAACTCTTCGAACTTTGGAAAGTCAGTAGGATCCTTTATAGGTGTCTCCAATAGATTTCGTAAAATAGGAGTATGTGTTTTACACGATGAGGGAAATGCGTCAATTTTCAATTTCCCTCCAGCAACAATAAATGGCTTCGGACCGAAGTTGCACAATCCACCATCCTGCTCTGCACACGCCTCTGTATTGGGACTATTAGAAGCCTTGAACTTCACATCATCAGTACCAATGATTTTAAAGACAACTCCCTCATTGGCTGGAGTAACAACATTGTGATTGACCTTAATCTCGAGCTAAACAAATGTTAAAAATAAAGTCGGGTGAGATATGTTGGCGAGGAGCAGCTACTTTTGATAAATAAAATCGTCGCCGTCGTACTCACCTCTCCTTGTACAATCACAAATGGCGTTCTGATGGTCACCTTTTTGTCCGGAGGGAACAAGAGTTTCCCTTCTATATTCATTCCAGCGGCAAGAGTGTATTCTTTATCCTCCATATCCCAATAATAACATTCCCCACATTTAACTGTGAACGGGTGGTCAATGGCAGGAAGATTGCTCGAAACCTTGCCATCACAGACAGCATTGGCTAAGTCGTTGTTACATGCGAGGGGATGGAAGGTTCCAATGGTGGACGATTTCTTCGAAAGTTTTCGGGATCCCTTTGATAGGTCCGTCATCGAGACTTCTCTCATCGAAGAACCGTGAAGGTCAAAATCAGAGATCGAATCGTGGAAATCCTCCTCGCTGGGACCAACATCCTTATGAGGGAGCTCGAGTGGGAAAGCTTCTTCCTCGAAGACATCCACATCACGAGGAAGGATAGTCCCAACATTGACAATGTCAATGTATGTCGCATCACCACCAGGATCAATAGTAGCATCAGCATTGCCATGGCCCCCCCAAATGATTGCAAGGATGAGATGCTGAAGCCTCATTCTATCAATCTCTTCCGTCTATACGTCTGAATCTGTTAAATGCACTGTTTTGAGTTCCTTTTCAATAGCTTTTGTTATGCCTTTGTAATTGTATTGTGACACCTCCTGACGAGTATGATACCAAATTTATTGATTGATGGCAAAGTGAAATGGATAGAAAAGACCGACGCACGTTGTGGGTGACGAGAGATGGAGACAAAGGGCTATTGTGGAACGCACACAAGAGTAAAAATCAATTTTAAACGATTTGAAATTTTTGCTTTTTTATAAAATGACTGAAAATGATGACCAAAATCACTTTTCTCCGACTATTTTAATAATAACAATTGCAGTTGAAGTTGAAGTTGTTATGAATACATCATCATTATCGCTTGAAATCTGTTGAAATCTAATTTTCCAAATAATGTTAATAAGGCTCAGCCATACATAGCAGAACACGAACTGGCGAAGACTTTGCTTTAGGGCAAATCGTATGAAGATAGG
>Ga0306864_1000658_pt1 | contig 15415 bp, 15 predicted proteins | sample AntRauTorckE5430_FD_190448 | JGI IMG/M metagenome (GOLD analysis project Ga0306864, IMG submission 190448) | Saline lake microbial communities from Rauer Islands, Antarctica - Metagenome Torckler E5 #430 (v2) (version 2) | ecosystem: Environmental > Aquatic > Non-marine Saline and Alkaline >...
TACACGAATATCTACGAATATTTTGCTTGTATTGTACTTTCACTTTCTATCTTTCACAACAGTAGTAGTATTACTATCGTACTGCATTATCTTATTCGTCTTTCAATAAATTGTTACACTGTGATATTTTCAATCTATGCGTTAAAAAATCATCAACATGTCTCTTCAAAATACGTGGTCTTTATCTTCTCTTATAAATGCAAGGCTTGGCTGTGAATGTTGCTTCCTTCGAAGGCCTCTTCCCTGTCTTCTCGAATTCTAGAAGAAAGAACATCTTATTACTTCTATCATTTTGGTTACATTTGAAACCAAGTTCTTGCATCACTTCGATGAATTCGTTCAGTAGTGAATCATCTGCTTTCTTCTTCGAATATTTGAAGTTTTGTTTCCCTTTACCTTTTTTTCCACTAAAACTGCCATTCTCTTGATCATCTGCAAATGCAGATTCAAATCTAGATCGAACTTCTGCAATCTTTAACTTTCCATCTGCTGTCAAGACGCGATGGGCCTCCCTCATAAAGTCGGCTATGTTGGTTCCCATCAATGCTAGTACAAAGACAGCGATATCAGCAGATCCACTTTCAAGTGGCACATTTGCCATATCACATGGTGTAATATGAGGGTTTCCATTGGCAACCAAGTCAAAAGAATTTACATGAAACGGGCAAGCACTTTGAGAGTTTTGCTTTCTTTCTTTTTTTGTCTGTCCGCTTCCCTCTTCCTTAATTTGAAGCAGCTTTTGAGCCAACATTGCATCGCCGCATCCAAAATCTGCAATTTTCAGTTTCTTTTTGGCCTTGTCGTCCTTTGATCTTCTTTTATGCACAGATAAAATCCAGCGATGTACAACATCAACAGGGTTGACGGGCCAAGCTTTTACTTGTGTCCGGAAACCTTCATGGTATTGATCAAATAGCTCCGGATTATTCTGAAATCTTTCAAATGCAGAAGACGAGTTCGACGTGTAGAGATCTTCATTCAGCTCTCGGAATCTCGATCCTGCAAGACGAGAAAGGAAAGCCTGCTGCAGTTGTGATTTGGGCCTAATATTGCTGGTTCCCAAATCAAGTTTAGTCGATGCTGCTTTAATGGCACTTGTATCAGCCAACACAGTCTCATGCGGCGGATTCTGTTCCGACGGTGATCTCTCTGATTTGCCATGTTGTCTTGTTGTAGATGTTTGGTCGGTACTACCACCATCATTAGCACGACGTTGAATTTTCCTCATGTGCCTCTTCTTGCTTTTGCTCCATCCCTCTTCATTATTTTTTGATGCTTTTCCTTCACCAGATTTCTCCGAATCACGCATTCCTTGTTTTCTCTTTGGCATCCTGTATCGTCTCTTGATATGAAGTGAAATAGAAGTTTGGTAGTTGTACGATTATGTACTTGTGTCTATCATCTGTTGAGTTTTCTTCTTGCTATCTACTTGCGTTTTGCGTCGTGGTCACAATTTTCTTGTCGCTTCACAGGTCGCTTGTTATTTTTTATCGTACGAATGCAGGAGGAAACCTGAGGAAACAGCAAAAAAATCAAAAATCACTGGCTGGTGGCGGTGTGTGGTATGAAAATCGAGGAAAATCGATATGGTAGTCTGAATTGGCCAATTTAGCTATCTAGTAGAACGCAAACTGTTAGCTATTAGGCTATTGTATTTTCAAGAAGAGAAACCTCTCCTCTTTGCTGGAAAGAAGTTTTCTATTAAATGCATTCATTCGTTTGCACATTTTCATGCTTTTCAATTCAGTTCGTAGTATACTCATGTAACCAGCAGATGGTGCTTTTGAATTCAATGATGAGTGCGCTTTCACAGTCTTTGCTCGATAAAAGTTTCTTGATTATATAGTATTGTTGGCGTCTGCTTGTTTCTTCAAGAAATGGTGCAGATAACGACGGCTTCGTACAAGATGAAATTTGCTGATGCCTTTGGAAAGAATACTACAGCAAAGAACTGCTTTCTCTACGCCTAGTGTAGACTTTACTAGTTACAGTATGCAACCAAGAAAAAGAGTGATGTCATTTCCATTTACCTTGCCTGAAAAAAGGTCCATAGATTGAAGACGCTTTCCCAAATAAAACCAAGGAAAGCGTGTGCGTTTTAATCACAAGATGCCCTTTCTTCTAGTTTCAACAAGTGGCAGTATCTCCTTTTGTGCTACTTCCGTTTTCAAATTCATTTCGATCAGTGTTATTTGACTGTAAACGACAATAGCGACAACAGCACCTACAGCTGCAACTAATTGCATTGCGCTAAACTTTGATCCAAATATCATGCTTGCCAAGATCATAATAATTGCAGTTTTAAACTGTCCAAGCAATACATGGGCAAGGGCACTGAAGGAAACGTATTACAAAATATTGATGAGCATACAAACTCAGGACAAATACGTAGACTTGCCACTGACCTTCCGATCGATTCATACTTCAATAACGCACCTGATATTTCCCATTACTAGAAACCCTGAAAAATTAACCAGAAATGCAAAGATTCCTGACAATCCTATCCAAAACAATGCCTCGGGAGTCCATTGAAAATCACAAAGCCCAGGTGGATCAATAAGGGGTGAAATTGCGGCCTGGACACAGATTGCCAAGGGTAATACTGCTCTCATCAGTGCGAGGGTTGAGCAATTATAACTTCGTCTCACTCGTCCCCATTGGACTTTATAAGCTGCAGCAAAAGGCACCCACAAAGAGGCACACATTGTTCCATACGTCGAAAATGTCAGATCTGATCCTGATGAGACGAGAACTAAGATACAAACAGCTACCAGGCAAGCTATCCTATTTCTCGAAAGTATTTTCTTGTCCAAGATATACTCCAGTAAAACAACACATGGAGTGACCAACAATTTGAATATCTGATAAAATCCAATTGAGTTCAGCTTTAAACTTGTGTTATTCAAAGGGGTCACAATACCAACCACCACAACAATGGCAATGATATTTATGTCACGTATTCTAACCCGAACCTTCTTAAACTTCTTTGCCCTGTAAAGGATTTCCACACCAAGTAATGTCACTATGAAGTGTATATTGCATAGAGCAGCTGGAAACCCAAATTCAATTTTGGAAAAACAAATTTTGTTTATCATAGTCATAGCGATTGTGGACACGAAGTTGAATGCCAAATACGCGAGTTCCCTAGTCGAAGAAGAGGATCTTTCCATTGTAATTTCCATATGAGAAAAGAGTCGATGTCTATTTCGTGTACAGCCGCTTTGGATGAATTAATATCTTCGATGGAAAAAATTGTGTGCAGGAAGAGAGAGGCTACTGCACAGGAATCACTGTTGTGCTAGCCTGCTGCATAGGAATAACTGTTGTTGTGCTCATCGTAGTATTCCCCCACAATTCTCAACCTACCATCATCCACGATGTTGCATAGGAGGACAGGGATCACCGTGCTGAAGATGTTCTGCTGGTCAACGCCAACACAATATTAGATTTATCTGATAGGAAAGTATTTACTGGTATTTTAACCGACCGACTCAGATAATCTGGTTCACTATCTGGCCGACAGATCATGATTTATTATGGTATTGGCCCTCCTCCTCTACTGCCACTAAATAAAACTACATGAATAAATACAACTAGCCCTTCATCTGTTGCAGCTGTAAGATTGAAGATGGCACTAATCTAGTGGAGAAAAGAGATTTCTGTGATGCTTCATTATTGTCACGAAAAAGCATCAAGTAACTTGTTTACTGTGCTACTATAAATAGGTTCGGTACCGATACCACCAACTGTACTATAACTTGTGTTCAGTATTAAAGGAGTAAATATTGTCATGTGTCTAAGCCTCCGTCACTGGAGGCCTCAATCTACATTTATTTATAATCCCAAAAGATTTGGAACAACAACCATGAACACAGTTTGCCATACAGCCTGCACAGCACGAGGCTTGACACCTCTAAACAGTGAAACAACCCCCCCAGCGTCAATTTCATCATTAATATATCCACTAAAGGTCTTTGGAGGAATACCACATCCGACATCACGCTGCATCATTACTCTAACAGTCTCAATTGGAGTATTCCAACATGACCCAACTCCACCTATTACTCCCGATCCAATCTCCCCTAGCAAACCAAACCTAGAGAGTTTTAGGTTGGTACGGCAAAGCTCTGTGAAGAGTCCACGACTCGCCCAATTAGATGCTTGTCTGAGAGCCATTGGTGTACCTCCAACAAACATTCCTTGGATTCCCTTTTCTTTCATAATACGCTCAGCAACAGTGTACGCAGTGTCATTTTCGTACCCAGGTTTTCCCTTGTTCACGTTCAAAGAAGTAAACACCATCCCTGCAGGAGTCATTACAACAGCTTGCACGACACCACCTACAACTCCTCCAGCGAGCGCAGCAACATTCTTCCCAGCGCCCATTGCAAGAACCTGCTTTTTGGTGGCAGCTGATCCTACTAAAAATACTGCTCCAAGAAGTGCACCTTCTATAGTTCTGGATGGAGTTCCAGACCAAAGATTCATCCATCCTCCCTCTCCACTGCATATGTCTTTTGTTGCTTTGATTGGGCCTTCACCAGTTGCTGTTACTCGGCATTTGATGTTTTCAAGCGCTGTTCCTCCCGTGATATCCGATGCCACACGGAGGAATGCTCCTCTGGCAAGGTTCTTAACGACTGGATTAATCTATGTTTTTTGTGGGTTGGTTGGGAGATTAGATTATAAGGCGTTTGATGAAAGGAACTGAAAAAAACTGGATGTTGATTTCAGCATTGATGATTCTTTTGTTCGACTTACACTGCACATTGCAACCTCTTTCTCGTCTTTTCCATTGTTTGTATCAAATGAGGACATTGTGGATGTTGAAGCTTCCAATAATTCATCACATCCATCGTCATACCACTCATCAATGGAGGTGATAGAAGAACCCATTGGCATGGATGAAAGGTCGCTGACATGTGAGGTTTTGCGGGTTGATTTGAGCATGGCTGTTTTGCTCAACATGAGTGGGTTCATGCTCGCGTTCGCGGTATGGAAAAGCACGACTGCTGCAAGTGCACCATTAAGAAATCTTGCCATTTTTATGGTATATGAAAAATATGGATGTGTACGAATGTAATGTGTTTATGTACCAGTGTTGTGTTGTCAACAATGATAATATAATATATGATGCGATCTATTATGATCTTTGATCTATGATAAGAAGAAGATATGAAGATGTCAGATGAATGAGAAAATGAGAAAGAGAAAAACGTTGAATTTTCAGGCGCGTGTCAAGGCGCGTAAAATCTTTTCGCGATTGCGCTCAGTACCCTTTTTGTTTGGTGGCTGTGAAGAAGGCATTGAAATGCTACTTACTGATGACATTGCGAACCTTTGATCTTCATGTAAAATCCTTTTCTGTCATATCTCGTCACAAGAAGTTTTGATACAGAAAGAAAACAGTCACCATGGTGCGTTCCTAAATCTTCATCACTCAACATCTCGATTGAGAGCGATAGCAACGAAATGACTTGACGCATGATAGCAGCGAGGCCAGCGGCTTTTGGGCTTATATTTGTATTTCGGATTCCGTCAATTCCAACCTTTTTCTGGATTCAATAGATGTTCTGTGCCGAATCTATGGATGCATATTTGTTTTCCTTGGTAGCCTCACTATGAACACCAACTACCTAAACAGTAATTGCATATCTCTACATGCATGTACATAGAGCATCTACCTCCTATCATCGTTTCAATATGAAGACATTCCTAACACTGACGCATTTTCTATAACATTCACAGGTTAATTTCACAATAGATCAGATGAGGGCCATCATGGACCTCAAGCATAACATTCGTTCCATGAGTGTTATTGCTCACGTAGATCACGGAAAGACCACTCTTACCGACTCTCTTGTACAAAAGGCTGGAATTATTTCATCCAAGGCTGCCGGAGGAGCTCGTTACACTGACACTCGCGCAGACGAAGCTGAGCGTGGAATCACCATCAAGTCCACAGGTATTTCCATGTACTTCGAGTACAATGTCCAAGACGGAGATGCCGCTCAACTTACCGAGAAGGAAGCTGCTGAGACCAAGGCAGCCATGGAAGCTGCTTCAGAAGCTGACGCAAATGTTCAGATTTCCGAGAACTCTTACCTTATTAACTTGATTGACTCACCTGGTCACGTCGATTTCTCCTCTGAAGTCACTGCTGCCCTTCGTGTAACTGATGGAGCTCTTGTTGTTGTAGACACCATTGATGGAGTATGTGTACAGACCGAGACTGTCCTTCGCCAGGCAATTGCTGAGCGTGTTAAGCCAATTCTCATGGTGAATAAGGTTGACCGTGCCCTTTTGGAGCTTCAGCTTCCCGCTGAGGAACTCTACCAGGCATTCTGCCGTGCTATTGAGTCCGTCAATGTAGTTGTTGCTATGTACAACGACGAAGCTCTCGGAGATGTTCAGGTAGACCCTTGTAAGGGAACTGTTGCATTCGGATCCGGTCTTCACCAGTGGGCATTCACCTTGAAGCGTTTCGCTACCACCTACGGATCCAAGTTCGGAGTCTCTGAAGAAAAGATGATGACTAAGCTATGGGGAGACTGGTACTTTGATGCCGCTCGTAGTGTATGGACCACAAGTAACAAGGACGGAAATCTAGAGCGTGCATTTTGCCAGTTCATTGCTTCTCCTATCACCACCCTTTTTGAGGCTATCATGAACGAAAAGCACGGAAAGGTCAAGAAGATGCTCAAGGCTATCGGAGTTGAGCTTAAGTCAGATGAGAAGGAATTGGTTGGAAAGGCGCTTCTCAAGCGTGTCATGCAAAAGTGGCTTCCCGCTGGAGATGCAGTCCTTGAAATGATTGTACTCCATTTGCCTTCCCCTGTCAAGGCCCAGGCTTACCGTGTTGACACACTTTACGAGGGACCTCTTGATGACGCAACTGCAACTGCTATTCGTACTTGTGACACCTCCCCTGGAGCCCCTCTTTGTATGTACATCTCTAAGATGGTTCCCACCTCCGACAAGGGACGTTTCTACGCATTCGGACGTGTTTTCTCAGGAAAGATTGCAACTGGACAAAGGGTCCGTATTATGGGACCTAACTACCAGCCTGGTAAGAAATCTGAGCTCTGGATTAAGAATATTCAGCGTACTGTTATCATGATGGGACGTTACACCGAGCAGGTTGCTGATGTACCTGCTGGAAACACCTGTGCTTTGGTAGGAGTTGATCAGTACCTTCTCAAGAGTGGAACTATCTGTACCGAAGACGATGCACACACCATCAAGACCATGAAGTTCTCTGTGTCCCCAGTTGTACGTTGTGCTGTTGAGCCCAAGAACTCTGCTGATCTTCCCAAACTTGTAGAAGGTATGAAGCGTCTTGCTAAGTCCGACCCTATGGTTTTGTGTTATACCGAGGAATCTGGAGAACACATCATTGCTGCTTCGGGAGAGCTTCATCTTGAGATTTGTCTTCAGGATCTTCAGAAGGACTTCATGGGAACTGAAGTTAAGGTTTCTGACCCTGTTGTATCTTTCCGTGAGACTTGTACCGGAAAGTCTGACCAGACATGTCTTGCAAAGTCTGCTAACAAACATAATCGTCTTTATGTTGAGGCTGATTCTATCGGAGCTGAACTTGCACTTGCAATTGATGAGGGTGAGATCACACCTGGTGCTGACCAGAAGGTCCAAGGACGTAAGATGGCTGATGAATTCGAATGGGATGTCACTGAAGCTCGTAAGATCTGGGCATTCGGACCCGACGGAACTGGACCCAATCTTTTCGTTGACACCACCAAGGGAGTCAATTACCTTCTTGAAATTAAGGAGTCTGTTGTTGGAGGATTCGCCTGGGCTACCCAGAACGGACCTCTTTGTGAGGAACAGATGCGCGGATGTCGTTTCAACTTGATGGATGTTGTCCTTCATGCTGATGCTATCCATCGTGGTATGGGACAGATCATGCCTACCTCCCGTCGTGTGTGCTTCTCTTCTTTGTTGACCGCCGAACCCAATCTCCTCGAGCCTGTATACTTGTGTAACATCAGTGTGCCACAGGATGCTATGGGTAATGTATACGGAGTTCTTACGCGCCGTCGTGGTCATGTGTTCTCTGAGGAACAGAGACCTGGAACTCCCCAGATGACTCTTCTTGCATACTTGCCTGTTGTTGAGTCCTTCGGATTTACTGCTGATCTTCGTTCGCACACTGGAGGAAAGGCCTTCCCACAGTGTTCCTTCGATCATTGGGAGCCTATGACCGGCAACCCTTTCGAGGAGGGTAACAAGTGTTTTGACACCGTTACTTCTGTCCGTAAGCGTAAGGGACTCAAGGAGGGAGTTCCCCAAATTGCTCAATACCTTGATAAGCTTTAATTGCCATGTAGTTGATCAGAGATAAAATTAGCGATATTCAAAAATACAAATCTATTGTCATCATATTTGCCGAATGCATGATTCTAAGAAATTCAGAGTAAATGATTTTTATAATAACACTTTTCAGAACATAAGTTGAAGGTCACTAATTAGAAGTTAAAAGCAAGCAATGCGATAATAGCACGCATACAAAATAAATGACCACCACTGGATCTATCGCCTTGCTGCGCCTTGATCTAATTGCAGTTACCTGAATCATCCTATTATTAACAGTGTTGAAAAACAAAACAGTATCATACCAATAATCCAATAATTGATCCCAAAAAACTTGCAAAGCTAAATATCTCTTCACAAAATGACGCACTACAGCATGAAAATAGGCCATTATGTTGAAGTCTCCGGAGTAAGTTGAAAGAAGTGCTCAGTACCAGTGGAATCTGTGTGTCGTTGAAGTGATCCGATGGAAAATCGAAAGAAAGATGAAGCCTTTTATTACGTAATCACTCTTTCCATCAGAACAGTAGCAATCAGTATCTGCTCAAATAGAATTGATTATCAATGAAGTTCAATACATCAGCATTTTCGGTAGCTGTGCTTCTCAGCCACTATTCATTATGCTCCGCTTTCACCACACCACAAGTGAAGCCTTTTAAATCACTGACAGGATCTTCAACACAACTGCATATTATCGGTCCGATGATTCGTAAAATGAGAGAGGAAAAAGCGAAGAAAAACATGCCAATGGCAAGCGAGGACGAGCGTCAGGGTGAAGCTCCAGGACTTCGCGTTGGAACCGGTGCTTGGAAATGGCCTCCTGTTTGGCCATACGGTGATTCTGATTTCATTCCTAAGGAGGATATTGTGGAGCCTAAGGAATCTTCACCTGTAACTGGACTTCTTGCCGGAAATATACCTAATCCTGATGATGTCGTCGAGGAGGAAGAAGAAAAGATAGCGACTCTTGACATCTTGAAGTATTGGGGCGAAGAAAAGAATAGCGTCAAGACCGAAATCGACGCTGAAGCTGCTCAGAAATTGAAAGAGTAAGTATAGAAATTGCAAAGTTGTACACCCTGTCGCTTCGAATTGTAACACAATCTAACCTTTCTTCTCAAAAAAAGACATTACTCATTTTACTTACGTGACGACATGTCAATCTTGGAATTAGGAGCAGCGGAAGAATCATACCTTCCTGACGGATTGAAGTTATCTCGTCATGTTGGAGTTGGAGCAAATAAGGCACTCATGAAGGAAAACTCTTCCTTGACTGAATCGCTTGTCGTAAACCTGAACGATATTGTGAAAGAGCAAGGTATAAACTCAGATGAATTGAAGGCTTTAGGTGCAGGTACATTTGATGTTATTTTGATGGCGAATACTATTGATTTCCTTACATCCCCTCGTGAAGTATTCAGGTAAGTATTTGGTTGGAATGTACCACCATTTAAGTCAACCGGACCTTCTATTAATCTAACTGTGATTTGTGTCTAGGTCTGCATGGTCATTGTTGAAACCAGGTGGGGTGATGATTGTCCCCTTCGTAAATAAAGAGGCATACAAGAAGAAGTTCGAGAGAGCACAAACTAAAATGTGGAGAGATATGAATGACGATCAGCATATGTGGATCGCCGGATCATTTTTCCAGTTTAGTGCAAGTGACGGATGGGACAAATTGAAGGGGTTTGATATTTCACCAGAAGGAGCTAAGAAAGCAGAGGGTGTTCTTAGCGCTCTCAGTAGAAATAACAAAATGAACATGTATGTTGTTCAAGCTGTAAAGGCGCTTGTCGATGAGGAGATCGACGCGAAAGATCCGGAGAAGTCCTTCCGATCCAAGATGTGGCTACTTCCTACTTTGGAAGAGAGGGACAAACAACTTCTTGCTCCTCGCCTGACAAGAGCCTACACGACCTTTGAAAGTGATACACAAAAGCAAAACGTTCTTGACAATATTGAGAATCTTCCCAAAATCTATGAAAGTCTAGTGAAAATGGATCAATTCTCTTTCACCTTTGGAATGCAAGCAGCATTGGCGACAGATCTCATAACAGATCCAGGATTCAATGGAAATGATGAACAAATCAATGCAATGAAAATGGGTGAGTAAAAGGACATTCTTGATTATATGCTACGACCGTTTGATTTTATTTACTCATTAAATTTAATGTGTTTTGTTAGGATTGGGATTGAGAACGCCATCTCCCGAATTTTGGCAACTTATTGGCGAAAGAACTATGTCCATGGATCCTGCGGATAAGTTAAATCTGCTGGCGCATATTGTTCCTCGTTCCGGAAGTAATGATCCAGAGCAAGAGGCTGCTTTACAAGCATTTGTTGCTGGTCTCGAACCAACTTTTGCTATGGTTCGTTCCAAATGTCCGGATATGGAGGAATCCGATGCACAGCTTGTCGGAACAGAACTGCTTGCAGCGGAAATTCTTCAACCTGGAAGAAGCACAAAGAAAGAATTTGCCATCTGGGTCGCATCATTAACAGAATCAGATTTGAATGAAATGATTGTGAAAAGAAAAAGCTATAAAGAAAAAGCATTCGCGGACATGAAGGTAATGCAGGAAGAAAGGCAAGTAGAAGCAGAAAGAGTCGAGGAATTAAGAGCAAAAATGATCGAACAACAGATGAAGGCGAGAGAAGAGCGTAGTATGACATTCGATCCCAACACAGGAAAGATGGAACCGATCAAAAGGAATTAAGCATTATAATCATTAATTTCCACTACCGATGGCAAGGCTTGGGATAGCCGAATCAACCAAATATTTGTACTCCTCAATCGTTAGAATGCCCCTCATAGAACTTGGGAGTGCAACTTCTGTTTCGTCTTCCATGATAACTCCAGATCTACCTTCAAAGGCAATGTCCCGCCTAGGAAGCACAATGTATAGTAAAATGACAGTTATTGCTTTCCACATGTCACTCTGAAACTTCACCATCGCCTCTGAATAATCAAAGCATTGCACGAATTCACCTAATCGAGTTTCAGCTACGCGACGGGTATACCCATCCTCTGCTGAATATCCTAGGTCATCCAACGACTTCACCAGATTCATCTTCAGCATGTTCATGAGACCAGCACAACGAGACAAACACACGTCACTTGGCTCTTCAGTTTTCCTTGGCACGATCGGAGTCTGAATAATCGGAGCTTGGTTTTTGACGAAAATTTCTTTCTTATGTTTTCTTAGCACTTCCACGGCTTCTGCAGTTATCCAACAAGATAACGCATTCCACAATATTATGAATGGCCGAAGAGGAGGCGGTTCAATTAGTTCTTCGTCTTCGTCCATTTCAGCCCCGAAGAAATCAAACATGTCATTTAATTCATTGTTTTCATCATCTGCATGGCTCTCATTGTTGGTGAAGGAATTACTGTCATTTTCGTTTTCATTATTTGGTTCGCTGTCTATTTTTTGGCTCTTAAGGTACGCGTCTATTGTCAATCCTGAAGATGCTGCCTCTTTGACAATCTCATCATACTCTTCCGTTGACATGCAAGAAAATTCCATATTTGCTTCAATGGTTTCATCATTCACATCTGCCGATTGTTTCTCTGGTGCATTTAATGCAGTCGTTTCTCCCGCGATCAGTTCAGAGAGCGTTTTGATCACCTTCATCGGAGGCTCAACACCATCTATCTTTACGCTGTTTATAGTTTCATTCTTATTCATCTTTTCAACTTTACTGTTGCTTCTAAAATGATGCGGAATCTGAACGGATCGTTCAACTATTTTGTCCTTCACGAATGCCTTCACGGTAGGCATCTCTCCAGAGGGGGAATATCCTCCCATCACATTATCATGCTCTTTTGGTATACCTAGTTCATCTGCAAGCGTATCATTCTCGAGATCCCTTGGTTTACCGAACTTAGCTACCCCCTCTTGCACAGAAGCAGATTTCGAAGCATGACGACTTGCCGACTTCAGGATTCCTTTCGGTTTCTTCCCGCTGATTGGCGCAGCTATCACCTTCCTTGTTTCATCACTACCGTTCTTCGACAAATGGACACCGCTCAGAGAAGAAGATATTGTATCCATATTCAAGGTTGAAGCGCTTCCAGTAGAGGAATTCCGTATCACTCCCGCCATTTGTAATCGAGTTTGTTCAATTAAATCTTCTACATTCGTTTCCTTATTTCCCAATATGTCTAGTTTTGGCTTCCTTTGTGTTTGTCTTCTTCGAGGTTTTGGACGAATGTGTACAGGCTTTTGATTTGAATTAGTACTGCTCATTTTTTTGTGCTCACCAGTGAGGTTAACGATTTAATAATATTACAGCAGCTTTGTTGATTTACTGCAGAACACGAACAGAAATTCATTAGTATTGTGGTTGGATATTGTTCCTCTCTCTCTATGTACCATAGACTCTAGCTTTTTGCGTCTTTTTCCGCACCACACTGCAAGCTACAAGACACTGCACCACAAAAAAAAAATCTGTTGTTATCGCATAACCTATGATAATATCTTGAAAACAATTAAAGCTGCATCACAGAGCTTGCTGTAGCTTGCGACTTGTTCGTACTCGTATCGTAGCTTCCTGCTTCAAGTCTGGAGACTTCAAGTCTCCAGACTTGAGATGAGACTTGCGACTTGCTATCGTGCTTGATAACTATTTCAATAGTAGAGACATCTGCTCTAAATAACTTACAAATCTAGCTAGCTACAGCTACTGGAGTGAAGACAAAGCCAAACTATTTTCAATTCAACTTCTATTGGTTGGAAAAGTATAGCCGAATTTGTAATGTCAGGAAGCTTCGTTCAACAAATATTATCTCCAGGTGGTGGCATCGTGTTGATTCCTTTCACCCGTCTAGTCATCTGCTGCCTCTTCCTGACCACAGTCACCGTCTTCGTAATTGGTGTTGCAAGAATCCACATGTTTATTTTGAGTTCCCTCAGTGCTGGCATGTGGTTTGCTCTAGGACTATTTGAAAGGGAATATAGTAAAGCCATGAGAAGGGGAATCATAGATACTGGTGACGAAACTCCAGCTTCTGTGAAGAGATCACCATCATTTATATCCACAGCAAAGCGAGAGGATTGAAGGGTGGAAGAGGAAAATGAATGGTTCCAGTGCGCTGTGTTTATCGTACAAGACCTCGATTACTTTCATGAAGCCAAAGATGAGAGTTTTACCAGAAATCGCACATGGCACACTCACATGGCCACAATATCAATACAATTGTAATACGTATCAATGATCAATGACTACGCGCAGTTTGTAAAACCACTATTTACCAAATCAAATATAACTAACGACACGGCATGTATTTTACTATTTTCAATTAATTGGAATCCGCATCAATCACAACGTGCAATTTGTAAAACCACTACCAAATCAAATATAAACTAATGAACAAGGCATGTATTTTACTATTTTCGATTAATTCATAAGTCTGAAACTTCCTCAACTTCATCTTCCTTGAAAGCCAATTCCTGAAGAAACGTAAGCATCTCATCGTTGAGTGAACCACCTCTACTCTGTAAGAGATCTAAAGGAGTGTGGCCATTGAAATTCCGTTGATGAACAGCAGAGGGATTTAGAGGTGCCACTTTCTTTGCCAAGTTCATGATTATCTGGTCGTCACTTGATGATGATAATGAAAGGGCTGAAACGCCACAAATGACAGTGGAAGTAGGTGATTGCTTCCGAGTTATTTTCGTTTGACAAGGGTTTGCCATGCAGATATAATGTAAGGGGGTGTTCATTCGTTTGTCGGCAAAGACCATTGCCTGAGGATATGCTGTGATAAGAATGTCAAGTATACTTTCCATGTCTTTCTTCTTTGTAGTACTGTTGAAGTGGCGAAGAGCGAGACTCAATGGCAGCATTCCATTGCAATCTGGAATTGAGAGAGGTACAGGCGATGACTCCACGAGTAGCTTGATGACCTCCACTGATGGATTATTGCAGAGAGCTATATGAATAGCGCATTGGCCATCGTCAGGCATAGCACTCTTTGTGGTTCCCGTCATTCCTTCTTCAACACTCTTCCATTTCCGATGCACGGGCGAATGAAGTAGCTTCGTTTGTATATTCGGACAGTTGGGATCGTTATAAACCATTTTACCAATGAACTCTGCGTCATTGGCAAAATATGCGCATGCCTTATGTATCGGATCTAGACCACACCCGTCTACAACTCCTCCACTTTGAGCATAACACGAGACATTCTCGATGGTGCTCAATGATTGTTTTTTGTCTACGTCCATATCTGTAGTTGCTTTTTCAATGCTAGTACTAAGCTTTGACAATATCTTCTGTGGTACAAAATCAAATGCATGTGTTTCACTTAAGGTGTGCTCAGTCTTAATTTTCTCAAATTTATCAGACATTCGACGAGTTGCGCAAAAATGAAGAACAGGATCAGAACGTGTCTTGTCTGGAGTTGATGTGGCATGAAGCTTTCGCATAGTTTTCTTTCTCGCAGTCTTCTGATCTCGCCTCTTATATGACCTCCGTTTAACAGGCCGTAGTCCATCACATAAGTCCTTCGTGAGATGAACATGTAAATATGAGTAAAGTTATCACAGCTTAACATACTATGTGAAATGTGAAAGCATCCTCGGTGACGAATTTGAAAGCTTACCTGGATACGAGGAGTTGTGATTAAGAAGTTCGCGATGCCCTCTTTCACCCCTTTGGAAATATCAGATTCAATCCATGGTTGGAGTTGTGGCTGTGCTTTGGCCAGAGCATGAGATGAACCATGAAACCGAGGTTTGTGGGATTGTTTCAGGTCTTGATCAGAAGCTAATGTTTTCTCCTGCAAACGCAGAAAGAAGTCTTTAAAGCTAGGGTCAGACAGCTCGTCATGTAGCCGATCGCGTGCATTCAGTTCCTCTATCGTGAAAGGTTCCAACTTAAAGGAATCAAAGTCATCCATGATGATAGTAGATACAAGTTGCGTTCCGATCATGTCAAAATGGTGGCTATGAGTAGGGCAGAACGCATAGGGGGCGGACAATTGCAATTTGGGGGGCGATGCACCCCAAAATGCCCCCGCGAAAAGCGGGGGCATCTACGTAAACTCTCGCATGGATTTTACGTAGGAATTAAAAAATCA
>Ga0306864_1000659_pt1 | contig 15415 bp, 10 predicted proteins | sample AntRauTorckE5430_FD_190448 | JGI IMG/M metagenome (GOLD analysis project Ga0306864, IMG submission 190448) | Saline lake microbial communities from Rauer Islands, Antarctica - Metagenome Torckler E5 #430 (v2) (version 2) | ecosystem: Environmental > Aquatic > Non-marine Saline and Alkaline >...
TTGATATTCGTCCAGCAGTGATCCCGTATTCGCCATCTTTCAATTGTTCGTTCGAGAGATTGGTGACGCACAAGGTTGGTCGCTCAGTGTCGAAAATGCTTGTTTAATTGCTACCAAGTTCAAGTGAGTAACTTAATTAGCAGTCTATTCGCAGTTTGTTAACTATGTCGTACCATAACAGCTTGATAGATACCATCGTGTTTCGCAACTCGCAACCCTACCTATTGAATTTACCAACGACCGACCAACGTGCGCGATGTTTACAATTTTTTGAATCAACAATTTTTTGAACGAGCGATAAAAATAGCTTTTAGTCTCAAAACGTTTCGCGCTCTTTTCTACTCGCGTTGGTTGTGATCCCAAACCGAGTCCTGTTTATTTTAGAGCCTACAATACATACAGCCTCACATCATCATCCCAGGCCTAAGGCCTGATGCCAGAGCCAGCCAGAGCCCCTCTTTCGCCATCTGTGCAACCTGCACGCGCGGGCTCCGCATGAACTTCGCGTGGATGGTCTTTGTTCTCATATTTTCCGTTTCCTCCACTTGATCAATTAGTTGTCACCTTCCTTTTCCTAACATACTCAACTACTATGACGAAATACAATACCTTTGAACATCATCTGCTCAATACCCTCGCTCGCCGATCATCGCCAACAAATTCAATGCCAAAAACGATCACCAATATCCAATGCTCAAGATCTTCGCAAGTCAGTGAATTTGGTAACGGAATACTACTAGCAAGCGAAAGAAGTCAAGAACAGGACGAATCCATGCCTTATACTTCTTTCACAAGAAACATGCATTCCTGTTCGTCTTCTTCTATTTCTTCCATGTCTACTACTTCTACAACTGCAAGCGAAAGCACACCGCCATCTACTATTTCAGAACCTATTAGTTTCCCTCCATCCCATCAAGGTGAAGAAGACACTGAACAAATCGAAGAACAAACCGAATATTACAAAACGTGTACATGGCACATGTACAACCGTATAGTGAATAGTAGAAAAAGAGCTTCGACGAAGAAGAATCGTTCATCATTACCACAACGAACAGAACAAGATCAGATGAATTATGTTAGCACTAGTGACTACTGTAGTAGTCCTAATAGTAGTAGGAAAAGAAGCTGTGAGTTTTGTGAGTTTCTGTCAAAAAATCAGACTGCAGATGATGAAATCTTTCAATTTGAGATGTAAGGACATTCGACGTATCTGCCAACAAACAAATCGGCACAAAGCATCATACATGAATATATATACGTTCCGATATCCATTGTATACATCGTAATAATACTTCTATATTGAACAATCATTTATACACGGAGTACAACAAGTAACTTGCGTGAACCTTTGCTTAATTGACCACAATCTTGCCTGTACTTTTCCCATTCATGATTTAACTTAGAAATGTACCCATGCTACCATATGCTTTGTTTACGGGAACTATCTAGAGTACCTAGTATTGATGAAGATTCTCTGAGTATTAAAGAAGAATCTTCTCGTCGCTCCTCCTCCTCCACATGATAATGATTATGGATTTCTAATCACACAGTCCACACCAGAAAAATTTGCGGACAATTAGGGCTAGAAATCACCTACACTACTGAATCAGCTTTGCCACGCTTGTGATGTGCTGCTGAACAAGAAGCACAAATACACGCTTCTTGCTTGTTGGTACTGCTGGTGTTGGTGCTGGTACTGCTGGTGCTCACGTGCTGGTCGTGATGTTGGTGGCGCTGCTTACTTCTTAACAGTTATTCTTGTTCTCTTTATCTATTAACTGAAGAAGTTCTCCTTTGTTAAATTGATATGACACGAGCTGCGCCATCGTCGTGAAGAAGAAGAAGAAGCCCACTACAACATCATGTGCAAAGTCGGCTTCTTTGTTTTAAATAAGCATGATTAGAACATCATGCCAAATGTCCCTTCCCCCTTCAGACTTGTTTAAAGTTCCCTAACCAAACACATGATGATGCATAGCTTATAGCGAAAGAATCATGATCATGTTTAAAATTTTCGTAGAAATTACCAATTAATTATATGGGAACAGAAAGTAGATAGAATTCTTCAAATGGAATAAATACTATTCAATAGTACCAAGAGGTATTGTTTGTGGTACCATCCATGAAAATCATGTCTCACCCCGGATTCAGACAATAGGAGTGAAGAAGCCCTGTTTCTTTTTAAGAAGGAGAACTAAAATGTGTGCTCATGCAGAGTCATGCAGGCTACATACAGGCTCATGACGGATATAAAACTCCAAGGGTATGACGCTTTCACGAGGACGGTCTTCAAAAATAACGGAAAGAATCGTTTTTTTGTGGCGTTTCCATATCGATGTAGTATCATCACTCATCAAAACGATGTGTGTTTGCTGATGCTAATCGTGCGGAACTAGTGACATTACTACTGTACTGCTTACTAGCAGTAGTATGAGAAGCATAGATAGTAGTAGGGTTACTAGTAGCAGTAGTAGCAGTAGTTGCTAATAGCAATAGTAGTAGCTACGACTAGCACCAGCAGTAGCAATCGCTACTACTAGTACTAGCAATGTAGCTACGCGTAGTAGTAGTAGCAGCAGTATTTCTAGTAATAAAGCAGCAGTAGTACTCTAGAAGTCTGCTACTCTAGTAGTTTTGCACGATCGACAGTACTATTAGCAGTAGTGTATCCTTTTCAATGATGTGATGTCTTTTTATCATATTGTCTCAAGCGATCAACAAGATTGTGCAGGCATAGATTCAATCTCTTCCTCGATTTCATGATAAGATTGCTGTTTCTAGTGTCTCACATTACGATCTTTTGGTAATACTTGTACTACTGTTCTACTAGGTCGTGATGGTGGTGTCAAGCGACCATCGAAACTTGGCTGCTTTAATCCTTCACATGAACTAGAAATGGATTCAAGAGATATGACGAGGTTATCTGCAATAGGATGATAATCATGTGATCATTGATAAAAATATTATAATTCGTTTTAAAACTATGTTATGAACTGCACATCAGTGTATGTTTGATCCACATTATAGCGTCAGCTGCCCAATTATTTCCTTGTCCTTTATCATGAGCAGGTTCTTGAATCATGATTAATGCATAGCGTCAGCGAGATAGGTATATTTACAGCTCCAAGTAAAATATTTCATCCAAAGCTGGATTGTTCGTTGCCTGAGAATCTATTTTTCGACGAGTCTTCCCAAACGAACCGATTCTCTGATGTGACAAGATTTGTGAGTTCTTCTTCTTTTGACCTCCCTTTCTGCACTTCATTATGCGATTGTACATATTCCAAGTTCTTGCATTGTAGTATTCTTTACTTTGTTCTATTGACATTTTTTCATTTTCACCGTCGTCGCTTGGTGGAGATGGAGGACAATTGATAGGTGCTGAAAGAACAAAACAAGGTGATTGGGGGTGGACAGAAGCAGTGCTGGCAGCAGAACGCTTTGTTCTCGTCGTCAAATTATACGAAGCTTCAATGATTTGGATTCGGGACATTGGATAGATGATTCTTCTTGTGTTACTTTCTATGGAGGAATCAGAGAGCTTCTTATTTTGATAGCAAGTTAGAGCGGCTTTATTGCAATCTCAAACTGGTAGCTGGAGAAGAAATCGAAACGACTAGCATCGAAAACTAGATGATGGGCGATGACAAAAACCTGCGGAAACGCCACTTCAATGATCATGTTGAAATATTATTTATTTTATTTAACACACAACTCTACACGTATGGCCTACTTATTAATTATAATGATGTTTTAGTGCCAGAACGAGAAGCGAAGGTTGCTAATGACAGTTGAAGTTCTGCTCTTAATTTGAATTGACTTACGATCAAGTTTTCAAGACTAGATAGCTGACCCAAATTGGAGTCATTTTGGACCCCAATTGAAATTGGGGTCATTTCGGACCCAAGAAAAAATCCATAATAGAGTAACATTCGACCTATTCATTTACTTTTCTGGTACGATTGTTGGCATGATGTTTATTTAGTGTGCCTTTAAATTTTGCATTCGTTCTAGTTTTTCTTCAGCCAAAGTTCTCTTAGACCTGGTCCACTGAATGCGATTTTCTGCTCTATTTTGTAGGTCCATTTCCGTCCGTCATGCGTTCAAAGTTTTATAGCAGAAAAAAGGAGTGATTAACATTCTCTACAATCAACAGTAAATGACATTCACGGTTGTTGGATGGCAATAGAACTAGCCTCTCCCGGCTCGATTTTAACTTTTGTCACAGCCTATGGATTCTGGCGCGCCTGAATCCAATTCAATCGCTGCCAAAGCAGAGCGGCGCTTCTTAATGCGCCCTGCCCTCTAGTCACAGAGCTACCAAAGACCCAAGGAAAGCCGTTCTCGCGGACATCACAAATAGTAGATCGAAACCATCATTTCTTAATTTAAAGTCTCTTTTGTTAATATGTGCAAGATTTCTTGGCACTTCCGACAACTACAAATCACTGCATATAAAGAAGGCTTGATGATTTCAATTTCCAGCGCAGACACAATCGGAACATGGACAAATAATTATAAATTGCAATCTACATAATAACCACAGATATTGCACATTAGAGATCGTCCTCGTCATCACTCCAATCTTCTCCCCATCCAGCGTCTTCCTCTTCATCCGAATTTTCTTTCATGACTTTAGTGACTGGTGATTGTACCTCAACTCCGCTTGAAAACGAGCCTTGGTTTGGGGAAGAGGAGGGAGGTACTTCTTGCTCAAGTTCTTGCTTGGCTCCGTGTATCCTATCAGCCTCTAGTTCAGATTGATTTCTTCGATAATCTTCATTCAAAGCAAGCTTCGCCTTGACTTCCTCGAGTTCAAATTTGAGACAACAGCCTCTTTCACTCGCATCTGCTAATTTATTCAAGGTTTGCGTCCTATCCTCCAAGTGCGTCTGAATAGCAGTAGCAAGTTTGTTCTCCGTGTCTTGTAGGTCACTAGAGCTTTGCTTACTTTCCTCCAAGTGCTTCTGCATAGCAGCGGCAAGTTCAGTCTTCGTGTCTTGAAGTTCACTCGAGGTTAGCGTACTTTCCTCTGAGTGCGTCTGAATAGCAGCGGCAAGTGTGTTCTTGATATCTTGAAGTTCACTTGAGCTTTGCTTGCTTTCCTCCAAATTCGTCTGAATAGTAGCAGCAAGTATGTTTTTGGTATCTTGAAGTTCACTCGAGGTTTCAGTAATTTCCTCCAAGTGCGTCTGAATAGCAGCAGCAAGTGTGTTCTTGGTATTTTGTAGGTCACTCGAGGTTTGCGTACTTTCCTTTAAGTGCGTCTGAATAGTAGCGGCAAGTGTGTTCTTGGTATCTTGAAGCTGAGCCTGTAACGAAGACACATTCTCCAATGCTACTGCGACAGTGTCCTTTTCCTTGGTACCAAGCTCCCCAGCCAACGACTTCACAGTTGCCAGCTCTTCTTGCAACCTCAAGACACTGATGTTAGAAGAATCTAGTTCATGCTGCAGAGAAGCAATCGTCTTTGTGGCATTGTTAAGCACTGTGATTTCTTCTGCGTCATCGTCTGTTTGGACTGTTTCTGTAACAACTCCAAGTGTAAAAATTTCCTCCCTAAGATCACCCACTTCCTCCTTGTACCTATTTTCCATTTCCTCAAATTCTCGACCAGCATCAGTCTTGGTCTCTTCAAGCTCAGCCTGTAAAGTATTGATGGTTTCTAAAGCTTCACCTAAGATATCATTATCCTTCGCGTCTTCTTCATCTTGAAGAGCTTCTGCTTTCTTCAGATTTTCTCGCAGTGCACCATATTGTTCATCCTTCCTCACCAAGTCTGATCTCATGCGCTCAATTTCAGCTCCCTGATCTTTCAGTCGAATCACTAGCTGATTGATGCCATCATCTTCTCCCTTTGCATCTTCTATGCTTGCTTTTAAAGCAGACAACTCTGAAGACTTTTCAAATAATGCCAGCTTGAGCCTTTCCACTTCACTATCATCTTCCGCTGCTTCTGTTTGCGTTCCATCACTGCGCAAATGTTGATCTTGCTGCTGAAGAGTTTGCTGAAGTTCGTCCTTGAGTGCAAGGGCCTTAAGAAGTTCAGCACGTAGCTTCTCCAATTCTGGAGACGTAGATGTTCCCGCGTGCTCGCTAAACGTAACTTCTTCAGTACCCTCTGACTCGGCATCATTTTCACTGCCGTCAGAGAGATTATCATTATCATCATTTTCATCATCATCATCATCACTGCCCCATCCAAAATCGTCATCTTCTTCTTCTGAAGCATCATCTGATTGGCTAACTTCACCTTGGGTTGATACAATTTCATCTTCCTCATCGTCAACTGCGGTATTCATCACAAACGGTGGCCTAACCCTTCCAAAGAGCCCTCCAATTCCTCCAATCTTCTTCGTTACTTGCACATCAATTGCTGACCCTTCTTGCAATGCCCTCCTCTTCTCTTTCAATTCCGCTTGATACTTCTCATATATATTTTCCTCTTTTGTCCCCCCGCCAGTTGCACCAGCATCACCTGTGATGGCTTTGAGCGCACCTCCAAAGAGATTCTGAACCTTCTGCTTCCCCTTATCAATCATTTCTTGCCTTTCTCTCCTTGCTTTCTCTTCCTCTTCATCCCATTCGCGTTCGATCCGATCGGGATCACATCGGAAGAAATACCTCTGCCAAAACTGTTCATAAGTCACAGCGTTGGGCACAAGAGAATCAAAATGTTTTCCAGTAGAATCAGCCTGTTCCATGAGAATCTTTCCAATTTCTTGGGATTTATCTGCCATGGAAAATGAATCAAGGAAGGCAAGAACGGCAGGATCATCCTGTGCATCTGTCTCTGGAGCGTCGGATCTATCAATTTCAATATTAGACGTGGCATCCATGTCAGCCCCCTCCGCCGCCGATGCAATGATGAGTTCTTCATCTTCCAATGTATCAGAGACATCGTTCGTCTGGACGGTTGATGGTCCATGTCCATCTTCTATTTCAGTCTGTTCCACATCTTCTTGAGAATCTTGTTCTTCTTCATGTTTCCCATCAGCTTCCGTCTCCATTTCTTCTCCAATCTCTTTCTCTTCTACTTTCTGTATAGTATACTTAGCTGCGGGGTCAACGTAATCAACACCATTGATTTCCTTGACGAGAAGGGGGGTGAGATATGTCTCCTCGTCATCTGCCCTTCTCAGCGCCTCGTCAATCACTTCAAAATCGATATCTTTATCATCATCGCCATCATCATCTCCATATGCCGCCTCATCATCGTCGCCAATGGTATTATCAGCTTTGGAATTGGAATTGGAATCTCCATCAGATTGGGAGCCTTGATCGATAGAATCGTGGGTGATGGATTCAGTCTTTCTTTTTGTTTCCAAGTTCTCGCGAATTGTGTTTCCGTCCGTTGCAATGGAGGATGCGAACTCTTTCAGGTCAGAACGGAGTGAATTCCACATTATTTCTCAGTCTTATTTGGATCACAACAGTGCTGCTAGTGGATTACCGCTAATGTAGTACAGTGCAGTGTGTAGCGTGTATCTTATCGGGAACAGATGAATACAACAGTCGGTACGTATAGGTAGGTGGTTAGATAGATTGATAGATTACACGACAGATGATAGTGGTGAAATAGAATAAGAATTCCCCTGGAGTGTCGTAGTAGTGACCAGTAGTGACCAGCTCTATCGTAGCTTTCGCTTGCTGCTGCTTGCTTAGGTACCTACTTACGAGTTACAGAAGATGTTCGTAAACAAGAGTGAAGCGTGAAGCCTTGTGACTGTTCCGACATTGTTAGAATGGCCTCTTCAAGGAAATTCGTTTCCGTTGTCGAAGTGATTATCTTCTGACACATTCCTTCCTTTATTGCATTCATTTGACACACACAAATCAATCTACATCACATTGATTGTGACGTGCATATGTATGCAATCAACTACGCACAGTAGTCTAGTACTATAGAATAGTAAGCATGTCGCATGTGTAAACAGAAAACAGACAGAAATTTAGCAAAACTGTTCCTTAACTTAAAATTAAGATTGTACAACGAGAAGAAAGTACATCTCAAGTGTAGTTCAGTTGATATGTAGAGTGAGTGAGTGAGCATTGCGCGATGGAAATTCCCGAAAGTGCAGTAATGGAATCAAGACCTCAGTTGTCTTGATCGTGGTGGACTGGGTGAGTGCAGTCCGGTTCATGATTGATTGGCCGCCTGCCTTGAGTGAGTAGCACTGATCTGATTGGATGGATATAATCAATCAGTAGCGGTGGGTGGGTGAGGTGCAACTCTTTAGTCACACTTGTAGTTGATGATTCTGTTCTGGAATCCATAATTCAAGGCCTTCTTCCACCTTGCTTCCATGTCATCTAGATCAATATCACCAACTTCGTCTGTCTCTAACCCCTCGTGTGCATTCATTATGCATCCTGCATGACAAGGATAGATATGATCCTGATCATGACTCATGCAAAGGTCGAAATGTCCTCTGAGGAAAGACTTGCTATTCACTCGTAATAAGCCTATTGGAATATGCTTGATCTCGGGGAACAGTTGTACATCAATTGGGATGAAGGGGACAGTGTAATCGAGCACGAAGCGGGTCTTGTTGGCAACATTATTACTTTGTGCCAACTTGAATGCCTTGGCAAACTTACTACCAGAGACAATTTTCCCTGCAACCACAATCTTATATTTGAGCATTTCAGCGAGATCGGTAGTGTAGGTGATGTTGGGATGAGACATGCTTTCGTAAGAGGAAAACACTTTGATCTTAATATCAGGACGTCTCTTTGTGATGAGATTGCAAACGGCATTACCAATCTTTCCATTCGCCCCAATGTAAAAGATCTCATTGACACCGGGAATTTCAACAATTTGATTGTATACTGATGCAGCAGTCATGGTATCCCCGGTCCAGATACGAATACTCTTTCCCTTCAATTCAGGATCGGTCTTGATCATTTCAGTTATAACTTTACCACCATCGTTCAGCTGTTTCATCTTGTTCAAGTTCCCGAGTCCAAAGTACCTGGTTCCACATTTCTTATTCTCATCCTTGATAAGTTGGACAATCTCGTTGTTCACAGCTGCGTAACGACTGGGGTAGATGTAATCAATGGGTGTCTTGAGGACACAAATGACACGACCAATCTTGAGCCCATTGATGCAGTAGCAGGAAACGGAATAAGTCTTCATGAACATTCTGCAAACCATATTTGCCAGGTGTACGAGGATGAATTCAACCTGAAGGGGAAGGAAAGTTTGACGATATTTTTCGTAAACGTTGTAGACGGAGAATTCAGGACAGGTGAGAAGATGTCCCAATCCTCCATTATGCCCGATGAAAACGAAATCCTGTTGGCTGGTGGGGAGAAGATTATCATCCGGTTTCTTGTACTCCCGCTGGGTTCCGAGCGCAAAGTCCCAGATGGGCATGAAGAGACCATAGTTCGCTCTAAAGTATGCATGGTGTCCAAGGTGGAATTCGGGGGTATAGAAAAGGTATCTGATGGGAGACCACTTGCCAGTCCAGATAGGATTTGTGACGCGAATATTCATGTGACCGAGGGCATTGATGAGATCGAATAGGACAAGATATGCTCCAATACATACCCAGTGCTGGCATCCTCCTAGGAAGTAGGGCAGGAGGAAGGCTGGTCCGAAGGTGGCAATGTATACGAAATGCTCTTGAAAGTTCTGCACCAGGGATGTGGATGGAAGGGTATGAATGGACAGATGATGGAATCCGTGCATGGCCTTCATATGTTCAGGAATGTGCAACCAACGGTGTGCAAAGTAATAGAGTGGTTCGACAACTAGGACGTGACTCCAGAAGGTGTTTATGGCACATGCCTTGATCAACGAATTATCAGTGAAGAACATTCCAGGAAAAATGAGTTGGAGGGCAATCTGTGCCCACATATGAAGGACAATGCCTACGAGATAGTCTTCCTTTTCTCTCGTGAGTTGCTTTTGTGTCAGTTTGTTGTTGTAGTTATCTTTATCGCAGTAAATGTAATGCAGTGTGAGGAGTGCGTGCGTGGAAAGGATTCTAGCAACTCCTGTAATGTATGCTGGCATGACTGGCGTCAGCTTACAGAAGAGTAACGGAACGAGGAAGAGAAGGAGGTCGTATTTGGTTTCCCTCCTATGCAGGGAATGGGTGGAGTTGACCATTTTGGTTGGTTTTCCATTGTTATAGTTCATGCTCTTGCTTTCCTCTGCTTCATTGGCACTATCCATAGCGGTTGCAGTGGTCCTGGTGGAGGATCTCACCGTCTTGGAAGGTGAAGTTTTAATGCACATGATATGGTATGATTATTATAAGACTTGACTTGACTGCACTGATGTTACAATTATGAAGTTATAGAACAAGATCTTGGCTTGTCGATCCAGTGAGTGAGTATTGTAGCGTATGACAATGTGTGGTCACGTGTAATGTGCAATGATGCGTAATATAAAATATATATATATAATACAATGAATAATGTATGTGCTGGTGAAGAGGTTCGAGGTTCCAACAATCCACTCACAATCAATCAAGTACGCTAAAAACAAGTCAAGTCACTCACTGCGTCCGTAAGTACCTACCAGCAATAATTGAAATGAGCGCACATCTTCTGTGTCAGACGTCCGCCACTAAGAATCATTTCTCCAGTGTGATGCCAGCAAAACCAACGAAAGCCGTGCGCAAATCTTCGGTTCGCTGACGTTCGATTCAATTGCGCGAAACATAATGACGTGTTTTTTCGTTTCATTTCCATCCAATTATATTTTTTTGTTAATTGTTAGTCACAATTTCACTCCCAACCGGTACAGGTATTGGACTGGCCATGCGAGCAAGGCATGCTGGCATGATGAATGACTTCAAGAAGAAACGTAAGATCTCTACTACTGTATGGATACATTGATATCTATATAGTCATATCATAGGTTTCAAGATCAAATTGGACTGATTTGAATTTGTGATTGAAATGAGAATAAATGCTCAAACGTATTTGTACGTACCACCAGTACCGTACCGTTTTAGTACACACAGATGGTATCAACGTTTGTCCCAAGTCTTGTTGTGCCTAATGCCTACCTTACCATTATATATATTACATACTACATGCTACTACTGTACCATTGACCATTGACCGTTATTTACCATCCTTACAGTCAGTTTCCCTTCTATACAAACTCATTGCTTCTTGCAACGTCTAAACTGACCGCTCTTCAATCGCAAGTACATCAGACATCAGTGAGTATACCTTCCAAAACAAAATGTGGCACCTCCTAAATAATATGACTGCCAAAGCGAAGGCACAAATAATGCGGCAAAGAATCATCTCTCCAAACAGATGGGGAAATCATGACAAATGCGGACAATTATTAATAGCGACAACAAAGGCAATGATGACAAGCCATGCGAATATATATATGAATATGAATATCATGAATATGAATTTAGACAGACGATTATTCTCTACGGATACAAAAAATGATGATACAAAGACGGATGCAGACAAACCATTAGACGGGATTTCCATCAATCAAACGAACAGGAATGCATTCGAGCCGATACATCATTCGAAACATGATCCCAAACGAGTATGGCTTCCACCTCCAGATCATGATCATGATCAAGAGGAAGCATCACTGCCACTTCCAATGTACTGGAATAAAGCCATAGATGAAACAGATATGAGCAGCATGCAAGGAGTGCTGGAACGGGTGGGAATGCAAGAACGACAAGGTGGCCGCATGCGACAACGAAAACTAGGAGTCCTCCGCGAAGATCCCAAGGAAGATATGCGACTTCTCATCGAAAATTATACCGTGCCCGCGCTCGCATCGGCATTGAGAGACAGAGAAGATGTCCTGCAGTTGTGTGCGACGTTGCTGGCTGATCAGAATATGGATGATCTTTCGACGATTTTGCGGCCGTTCGAACAAAAATATGTTGAGGAGAGGAGGAGCATGGAGAACACTCTGGATCTGAGGAAGGGATTCGATGCTTCGACTTTGGAAGTTTTGAGGAAGGGGCTTAATAGGATGCCAAGACGGGTTTCCCAAGCTCATCAGAAGCGAGCGGGGGTTGTCTTGCCATTGTGTAATGTAGATGGTGTCCCTTGTGTTTTATTCGAAAAAAGGAGTGCACAATTGAGAGCGCATGCTGATGAAGTATGTCTTCCCGGTGGTATGGTGTCAACTTCGTTTGATAAGTCCATTGTTGCAACGTGCTTGAGGGAAATGCATGAAGAAATTGAAGGGCTGGAGGAGAGCAATATCACAACATTAGGCGTTCTTCGTTGTAATTGGGGGGAAGTTCATCATTTGGTTGGAGTTGCTGTGACCCCAGTTGTCTGCTATATTGGTGAGATTGGAAACGTCGACCTGAGACCGAATTCTGATGAGGTTGCGGAAGTCTTTACTGTTCCTTTATCGTTATTCTTGGATCGTGAACGATGGGTGCGGAGACCTGGGTTTGCTCCTATCTTTACAGGAGGGCCACACGTCGTTTGGGGGTTGACAGGGTATATTTTGAATCGCTTTGTCAAGGATGTGCTTGCAACTTATAGAGTTCATTGTTCTCCTGAACCATCAAAATGGCTGCCCTAGTATGTGTATTTTAATTGAGATTGGCTAGATTATCTATTTTAAATGTTTGAATCATCGGTACGATACTAATGATAATAATAATAATATCTCTAGCAACGGTCCCCTTTAGTTTATATTTGATCATGAAAATGATTCATATAGTTCATGTACGTTCTTCATATATGTCGACTTGTGTAGTATCATATAATATGAATCATTCGTATCAATCATCATATCTTGTCAATCATGCCAATTCAGGATTAGCGCTCCTACAATTCAACTAATGGTAGGCCTCTCCAAAGCATTTTCCGTTACAAGCATCTTGTCGAATTTTCTCTTTTTCGAGGCTGCATACTTCAGTTTCTGACGATCACGGCAACACACGCACTTTGAGGCGCCCCCCTTTTCGCCAAATGTGCTCCAATCTTTGAAGTTCTAAGCATTGGGAAAGGGATATATTCATTAGTTGGGAGTATTTGGAAAAATGGACTAAACTATTTTGGTGCATTTTGAATCAAAGACTTACCTTGCATCCCTTGCACCATTTAATCTGTGTCCCACAATTCTTGATAACCCAAATTTCTACATCGCACATTGTGCAAAGACCCTTGTTCTGGGTTGGGATGACCACGCTATTCTGCGAATATTCATCGGATGACTTCATTGACTTGGTTTTAGTTGATTTCCCTTGATTGCAATTACGACTTACGCCACACATGACGCAACACCTGAATCCATCTTTCGAATTTCCAGCTCTTTTAGGAGGAAAGTTGGTAAGGAAGGAAAAATCTGGAACTCTTGCATCCATACTGAACTCTCCTTGGAAATGAGTGGGAGGTGTTGAGAGACGATGACATTTTCTATAGTTTTTTTCTCCTACTTCACCTTCTTTTTCGTTCTCTGCGATCAGCTCAGGTGATCTGGATTTGGCGAGACTGATCCTGGAATGTGGAGTCTGGGGGGTACTTAGCATTTGACTTGGGGGAGGACTAAAAGTGCCTCTATAATGGGCTTTTGGTGACTGAATAGGTTGCCTGCGAGGGGTCGATTCCTGAATTTCGTTCTTCGTTTTACGAGGGCTGGTAAAGGCGTTGCTGCTATTTCCTCCGTCAAGAGAAATCACTGATCCCTTATCATGGGGAACCTCACTAGAGGAAGAGTTGGAGCTTTCAAAGACTTCGTTAACCACTCTGTAGCGAATGAAATCAGGAGCAATGCCATTCTGGCGAAAGACTTGTTCATTCTCGTCTGAAGAAATCGCACTCACTGCCACTGTGTATAAGAAGAAAGGAGTGTTTGAAGTAGATTCTCGATCCTCGTCTTGGATCTCAAATCCTTTGATAACTCCTTCAATGGATTTGTTTTCGTCGACTTTGCCAGCCTTTGATGAAATCGTGATAGGACAGTTGATGGCATAACGAACTTTATCTCCATCAACCACCTCGGAAGTCTCATCACACCCTAGTCCATCAGAACATTCTATTCTATAGTAGTTATGACAGGATCCAGTATGATCAAATGAAATGTAGACCGCTGCTACTTTGCCAGAGTAACGGATACCAGTGGTGTCAAGGACGAGAACAGGACAACCAGGCGGAAATGGCACTTTTGTTGCCTGACTATCTTGTAACTTGATCAACTGGTCTTCCTGTTCGATGATCTTTATGTGCACCATGTTTGTTTTAGTTAATTATAGTAGTTAGCAAGTTGAAATAGATAATGTATTGATCTCCTGTGAATAGAAAGTGACAGTACTGAATATCATGTGAATGGCGATAGTGAGCGATACGATCGCTAATGAAAAGGCTCTTTCGGATAGATGGTAGTCACTATTAGGAATTTAGCTCATTTTTTTAGTCGGCAATTTCACAGTTTGGTATCCTTGACATAGTAGGACACAATAGGTTCAGAGCCACATTAATGCATCACATCACTGCTGTACCCTGGTACGAGCTAGCTAGCTTTGGAGGTAAATAATAACTAGTCACTACTGTAAACTGTAATAATAAATCATGATGCATCACATGGTGCTTTTATGGAAGTAGGCATAACCAAAAATACAATGATGAGAGGCACAGACTAGAATTATTATCTTCAATACAAAATTCTATACTTTATATTTCTTTTTTATTGTTGTGAGACTAGTAGTAGTAGGGCGCGTTTGTGTAACGCTGGTGACATATTCTCAATATCAAAGTCTTCATGATCTCCTAGGATAGATACTCTGGAGGGATACGTCCGAATCGCTTCTTTTAAACATTTTCTTCGCATTAGATTTGAATTTTAAGACTTGATCTTTGAAAGAACTCCTGCCCCGATAATAGAAGCGGCAGGCACGGCAACTCCTAGGCCTCCAACAAGCAAAGTCTGTGCAGCAACCTGAATAGCGGTATCATCGGGAATAAGGAATACTCCAGCTGCAGCAGCAGCAATAGAAGCAAGAGCACCAGCTTGTAAAGCTAAGGGGCTGATCTGAATAGCTGCTCCAAGAAGAGGCAAAGCACCAGGAGCGATCTCCACAATCTTGGGGAGAAGTGGAAGTGCCTCGGGTCCAGCAGCCTCGATAAGAATCAAGATATCCTGATTAGAAGCAGCAAGCTTGAGAAGAGGTTCGAGCTTAGTCAAGGTGACCCCAGATTTTTGTGCCTTTGACAAAAGTCCTGCCTGAGCCAGCTTGGAGAGAAGTTTTGTGCTCTCAACTTGCTCAAGAAGGTTCTTGACAGCGATATTATTTCCTGTACTATCAACCAAAGCAGCTTTCAGGGGGGTGAAAGTGCGGGAGCTAGGAGCTGGAGCGAATGCGCTAGCGGTAGAGGCGATAAGGGCTAAAATGGGATAAAGAAAAAATATGAGTTAAAACTGAAAGGATTCCCAAGGTTTGCCTCG
>Ga0306864_1000660_pt1 | contig 15412 bp, 16 predicted proteins | sample AntRauTorckE5430_FD_190448 | JGI IMG/M metagenome (GOLD analysis project Ga0306864, IMG submission 190448) | Saline lake microbial communities from Rauer Islands, Antarctica - Metagenome Torckler E5 #430 (v2) (version 2) | ecosystem: Environmental > Aquatic > Non-marine Saline and Alkaline >...
TGAATTGCACAATATCGCTTTTGAAGGTACTTTAGTTAGCATGGTATCTGGTAATTAAAGGTAAGATCTTTGCTAAATTGGCCCGGTTAGTTTCGCAATATCGATGACGTTGCAATAATATTTGTTCGCAGTTGGGAGTTTAATGCAGGTTTAATGCACTTTTTCATACTAAGAACTTATCAATACGCATAATCAATTACATCACTACACTCTTAAAAAAATATTTGATCTGTTGTGCTAATTTTGATGTAAAAATATATTTTTTTTTGTTAGGGGCATTTATCAAGTGGGCAGGCATAGCAGCTCAGTTTAATATATTGATCATTTTTGCAAGCAACAAAATACAAGGATTGCCTCAAAGAGAGAGCTGAAGAAAAATCTGTGAATAATTTCTTCGCGAGTGGAAGGAATGAATTCAATTCCATCTACAGAATGTATTTATGTTGTTCTCAAATGATCGATTCGAAATCATTTCATCTTTTTTTAATTGGAAGCAAGCTTTCTTCCCTCGGGCTGGCTACCCATGAACTAAGTCATTGATTGTTATGAGATGTTTGCAAAGCACATTATATTCTTCTCCAGCAATTTTCGCATTACAAAAATTTAAATACAAGATAACTACCCTTTCATTGCAGGGATGTACTGTGGCTCAATGAATTTCTGTGCTATCAGTGACAGACTGATGCAGACTGACAGATTAGAACCACATATTCGTGGTCATTCTGACTTCATCGGGTCCCTTGCATTTTACTTTGAACATTGGTGTGTGCCGTGTGCCCGTAATTGATTGCAACTATTTTTTTTGGAATGCACAGGAATGTAGTGGAATGCGCGTCTGAAATCCGTGGAATGCGTGGAATGCGCGCGTTCCAAAATTGCAAAAACTGCTGCCTGCTGCCCCCCAGCTGCCCCAAAGAAGGAAAGACACCGAAAGGACGCGTCAAAAGCCATGAGATTTCATTGGCTAAGAAAGGATCTGAACATGTTTGACACAACCACTCGTCATCTTACATCATCGCACATCATCATTTTTTTAACTTTTGCCGTTGATATGAAATATCTGATACTAACTCTTTGTGCTGTGTTCACCTTGACCTTAGCATTTTCACCGAATGCCAGCGGGATAGCAAGAAGCCACAAGCAAGCTGGAGCAGAGCTTAGGTTGTTCTCATTGGAGAACCAGAACGATGATGAAAATTCACAATTCTCCAGAAGATCTATGATGAGAACTGCAGTGCAGTCAGCCTCTATCATTACCCTTACTACCTTAGGAGCATCAGAACCATCCTACGCTGGTCTAGTTCAATTTCCTTGCAACCACGCTATGAAGAACACATATCATGTAATGAGAGCAGGAGAGAGTTTGCTAGAAAGTCAAGATCTGTTGTCAACCAATCCAATGCTCATGTAAGCACCACAATAATATCTCTCCCCATTTTCCTAAATGCCAGCATACTTTTTCTTATTTCTCCGTAATTCATCAACAGGACAAATCGAGACGATGCTCTCAGCCCTTTGGGAGAAGAACAAGTCTTCTCTGCTATGGATGAAATGATAATGAAGGATCTTAATCCTAGCGTTGTCAAGTATAGTCTTGCGGCCAAATGTATGGATACTGCAAACCTTGTATCAGATGTAATGCAGGTGCGTCATCCTTCTTTTTCAATGTCCTGATTAATTTCGTTTTATTATCGTCATTTCTTTCAACTTCACGACATTCAAACCAACATCTCACTCACAATAATCTACGCAGGTGGGGAGAAACAGATTGATACCTGAATATACTTTCATGGACCCTCGAGGTCTTGGAGCATGGAATATGCATCCATTATCAGAAACCGAAGAAGCGATATGGGCCATGGACGAGGATGAAGCTGGACGCGAGGGAAGGGTAAGTCATTCAATATTAACAATCTATATGTTACCAAATATATTGAAGGTATGCATGAGTGCGTGTACTAACCAATTGTCACAATAAAGGGAGGTTGCCCGCCAGCAAATGACGATGGAACTGCACATGAAACCCTTTCAGAGCAAGTCATACGTTTAAGACAACTCATGTCAGTCCTTGAAACACAATTTTCGGGAGACGAAGTCCTACTCATCTTTGGCGAAGGCACTAGCCCGGCATTGTTGTCGGCACTAATAGCTGGAATACCTTTGAATCAAGTGCATGAGCTAAACTTTAGACCCGGAGAGATTCGATTTGATGTAACGAAAGATCGAGTGTTATCAACCTTACCGGTACAACCGTCTGAAGAGTACAAATCGATAATTGATCGTGGAAGAAACACATTAAAGGAACTGAGAGAAGAGGCACTAAGGCCGGTCATTCAAGACTTGCCGTCGACAAGGCCTGTGACAAGTGTACAGGAATCTACAAAGATCTATGGACCGACCTTGCCAAGGTCAATAACAAATCCATTTAAGCCCCCGAAAAGAAATACATTGCCCTCACCAAAGCATGCTGCGATTGTAAATGACACTCCAAAGATAAAGTCCGTACAACACTTTCAACCTGATTTCGGAAGTGTTCCTTTGTTTGCACTGGGAACTGCCGCAACTGTTGCATGTTCATTATCAGGTCAAAAAGAAGATGAAATTGTAGAAAGAGAAGAGAAAAAAACTAATGTAGTCCAATCGGCTAACAGCACTTCAGCTCAAAATGATGTTGAAATAATAGTCGAAAATGAGGGAAAACACACTCTTGAGGCCCAATCAAGTAGCACCAATAGTATTGCTGCTCCTCTCCTATCACCAGAACTTCAAAAAATGGAGGACCTAGCAGTCTCGGCACCTTTTGTTATTCCCGAAATGGAAGTACAAGTATCAAATGAAGAAAAAATCGCGGATGCTGCTGATATTCCCGAAATGGAAGTTCAAGTATCAAAGGAAGATAAGATCGTGAATGCTGCTGATGCAATGGAGGAATACATGAATAGAGATGATGGGGGCGAGGATTGGTTGGCACAAATGGCAAGTATAGCCAACGAAGATTAAAGAGAGCTTACAGTAGCTCATATAATCATTTTTTTAATCGCCTCTATTTTCCTATTCTAGAATGATGGGTCTTAGAGAGTGGAGGCGAAGACGGCAATTGGCCTACATACAGTCATCCTCATCAAGATGATATTTACTAATACACGGAAAGCCACACGATATCACAGCAATTTACAATGAAGGACGATTTAAATTGCTATTCCAATATTCCATCTATGGTCATTTCGCTTATAGGATCAAGCGCTGTTTTACGGCATATATATGGATTACATCATTATCTACTGCGTTGCATTACATTATTTGAAAATAGGAAAGCTCAACTCATCTTTTGCTGAACTTTGCTCTGGCCATCACATGTAAATGCACAGGAGGGGGGGGCACTGACGACGGCAGCAGCAGCACGTTACATTTCCTAATAGAGCTAAATTGCTATAAAATCTTAGTGGGTGTTGATTTTCAATCCCGTAAATATATTTCTGATTTGCTACCGTTGACTTTGCAGGTCCCCCCACACGAACACAGAAAAAAGATTAATTTGTCATCGCCTAAATGTCATGGTCCCACCTCCCACCACGCACTGCTACCGTTGGAAAAGCTTTCTGATGTCCTTCTTTTCTTCAACATCTTTCCACATAATATTAAGCAGAAGTAGCTTCTCAATATTTGTGCAATGCTGAAAGCCTTTGGATGTTGTTATAGAGAAAAGGTAGGCGAGGATTTGAAAGCCATCGAGTATTCTACTAACTCAACTAAGAAGAAAGAAAGTCTTGCAACGCTGAAGAAGAACGGAAGTACAGATATTGATTATGACTTTCTTGCTCCAAGTGTGCATCATCTTCAGACTGCCTTATTAGAGTACATGCGCGAGGAAGGCTTTGATGAGGACGCTACAGTTTATGATATTGAAAATCTAAGCAGCAAAAAGCCAGGAATAATTAGAAAAAAGGGAATGAATTCAATATGCCCCATTGATGGCAAAAAAGGGGCGGCATACGTGCAGTGCCTTGACGGCGATGATAATGTCGGACTAGCAACACATATGTTGAGCTATACGTGGGGTTATAAAATTGGGGACATTGTCCAAACCTTGGTCGCATTTTGCAAGGTAAAAGAATTAGATCCAAAGCGTACATATGTTTGGATTTGCTCTTTGTGTAACAACCAACACAGGGTAGTCGATAAGGGTTCCGTATCCTTTGAAGACTTCCACTCGATTTTTAACAAGAGAGTCAGGGGAATTGGTCAAATCATTGCGATGATGGCTCCTTGGAATAACCCCGCATACTTGAAACGCGTCTGGTGTGTCTTCGAAATGTTTGAAGCCTACTCTGATAGCGCTTGCACTGTAGAAATTGCCATGCCACCAAAAGAAAAGGAAAGCTTGATCAAAGCAATAACAGCACAGAATTCCCAAGACGGCAAAAAGGGCATTGACGAGCTCTTTAAAACTCTCGCACAGACCAAAGTAGAGTCTTCCAACGCGTCCCGAAAGGCGGACAAGGTGAACATTCTTCGATTAGTCGAAGAAGGGCCTGGTTGTAACAAGCTTAATCTAGAAGTCAACCATTTGATGAGAGTGTGGGTGAGAGAAACAGTAATGGAAGCAGTGAAAGAATCAGAAGCTAGTCTAGTCGATGTAAATGGAAAGGAAAAAGCAGGGAAAAGAAGAGAAATTGCCGTGTTCATCGCTTACGTAGCTTCTTATATCAGTGCGAGTGGCGATCACACCGAAGCATTGAGGTTGCATCAAAAAGCTCTTGATTTGTATGAAAATGCCCCAGATGATATCTACGAGGAGGAATTGGCAAGAACTTATAACAATCTTGGAACAGAATTTGAGAGTCTTGGTCGATATGAAGCAGGTCTTGAACAACATCTCAAATGCCTTGCTATCTTTGAAGAAATTTTCGGGACTGAGCACGAAAATACTTCTACATCTTACTTTAATGTTGGAGCTGTGAAAAGACAGCTTGGAGATCTGGAAGGGGCACTAGAAATGTATCAAAAGTCAATTGCCATTGACGAGAAAGTGAAAGGTAAAAACCACATCGACACAGCACTCGGATACTCATACGTCGGAAGAATCTATATGCAGAAGGAAGATTTCGACGGAGCTTTGGAGATGTTTGAAAAATCATTGCGCATTCGAAAGTTCTGTCGTGGTGACAATCATCCAGATGTTGCCATTGGTCTGGGAGATGTGGGCCTCATTTACCACATGAAAAAGGACTACGACAAAGCTATTGAAAACCATAAACGTGGATTGGATATTAGTGCATCCTTGTTGGGAAATAACCATCCTGACACAGGAAGCTGTTATCAAAATCTTGGTGGCGCATTTTATGAGCAGGGTAATTTGGATGCTGCCTTGGAAATGTGCAAGAAGGCAAAAGAAGCATACGTTGCCTCCTTTGGGTCCGACCACCCAAAATCTGAACAGGCACAGGGTTGGCTTGATATTGTTGAAGGTGCAATCAAAGACAAGATTACCATGGGATAGATGAGAAGTATGTATCTTCATTCTTAAATTATATGATGTTAAATAATGCATAAAAGCTATGTAAGCAATGACGACTCTCTTTCATTGGACTACCTATATCACTTCTTACTGTGTACTCAACCACTAAGCTATCCCCTTCCTTCGACTGCCATTCCATCCCCACTCCTACTATATAATATTATCCAACACCCCAACAGCGCGACATCTAGTACCAATCAAGAACGATACTCTCCCGTCCCCCTTATCCTCGTCTTCCACCCAATTGACTTCCATTTCCTCCCCGACCTCCTCGAGAAACTCCCTAGTGGCCTTACTCACTTTATAAAGCATCAACACAATTTTCCCACCTTCCGCTAAAACCTTCCCCACATTCCTCCAATACTGCCTCACTTTCCCTACTTCTTGATGACCCTCCCACCCATCGGAACACATGAGCGCATCCATCAATCCCTTATCCACCACCACATCATACTTCCGTCCCTCCAATAGGTGCGAGAGATCCGTCACGTCTCCACAGAGAAACTCCACATTGGAATAATCATCACCATAAAAAATTTGTAGAGCATCAATGCACGGCCGGGAATAATCCATGCATGTCACACTCACTTCCTCCAGTGATACTTCATCTGCGATATCCCTCGGAAGACGACTGTTTCCATTTCCCACCAGTAATACGGTCTGCTTCGAGCGGATCTGTTCCAGAATGTGAGCATGCGGTATAGAAGCATGCCATTCAAATTCAAACGAAGAGGATGATGATGAGTTCACGGTATAAAAGTCGTCCCATCCGTTTTGGGAGGAGAAGTCATAGTGTTCCAATGGAATATTTGGTTTGGAGAGATGCAGGTCTCTGCTGCTGTTGCTGTCTCCTCCTCGGTAGTACTTGTCCTTGTACTTGCTCTTGCTGCTGGTGGACGCTAGAAAAGCTGCTTTTGAGAAAGACCAGTGGGAGCACAGAAGCAGTAATCTAGATATGTGTCGCCTCATGCTTACTTTGGTATGTGCACCTCTTTGCTATTCTCAACAATTGAAGAGGATTTTTGAAAGTTATAGCTTCGTAGAGTCTCTGTTGTTACACTTTATTGGGAGAAAAGAGAAAAGTGAGCAAAGATCCAAATAGTCTGACACAAAAAATAACAAATAATGATGATGATGGTGGTACCTATCACTCCCCTTCGTAGGTCACACTATAGGTTGACAGTCCCATTTACATTAAATTGGCGGCAAACAAAATTTTCAAATAAATGACGAAATCGATCCTCCAGCCTCCCAAAATCCGATCCAATCCAATTCATCATCCTCCTCACCTCGACCTCCATTATTGGCATCACTGAGACTGTTGTATCCATCATCAACTGCCGCACATAGAGACTCCACATACCCAACGATCAAACCAATCAACAACTAGTCGACTCATCAAAGCTAATCTTCTCATAATGTTTAAAATCAGGAAATCCCAGTATCGTCACGTATTCTGCGACAACCCAAAGCCAGAGGTAAGCCGAATCCTCCTTCCCATACATCACCTACCCTATGAATCACTCACACCCCCTCCCCCCTATCATATAGCATTGCTACACTGGCATTCGCCTTTCCACTGTTACTGGAGACCAGCAATATATCAAAGCTTCCTCGAAATACTACGTCGTATCCCTCTTTGGCGGAGGAGGACCCCTCCACGTCGGCCGCCTCGATCGTCCAGGTCGATTCGAATCGGGTACTTCTTCCCAAGTGGAAGGACATACCGGATCCGTATTGGATTTCGACTTTAATCCATTCGATGATTCCATGTTTGCTTCTGGATCCGAAGATACGACAATTAAGATATGGAGCATTCCAGACGACTGGGAACCAACGGATGATAATGGACGGGCTAAAAAGGGAACAAACCTGACCGAGAGTTTGGTCGATCTAGTGGGGCATAAAAAGAAAGTCACTCTGCTGAGATTTCATCCTACTGCTAGCAACGTATTGGCATCGACGAGTGCGGATTATACAGTCAAAGTATGGGATGTGGAGAAAGGAGAAGAAATTAGTTCGTTTGCGGGGTTTGGGGATAATCTCATCCAGGACATGGTATGGGATACGAGAGGCGAACACTATGCCACTAGCTGCAAAGATAAATCCGTACGATTCACAGATCCCAGGAGTGGTGTTTTATCGGGTCAGATTGATAGGGCACATGATGGACTCAAGAGTGTCAAACTCACCTATCTCGGCGAAACCGGTAAATTCATGACGTCCGGAACATCCCGATCCAGAGAAGTCAAAATCTGGGATCTCAAGAACCTCTCGAAACCTCTCTTTACTGAATCCATCGATAATTCATCCGGGGCACTGCTTCCCCTGTTCGATCAGGATTCGAATATTCTCTATTTATGCGGCAAAGGCGATGGGATCATTCGGCCATATGAGTTTGAAGACAAGGCTCCTTTTCTGCACAAACTCAATGATGGGTTCCGATCCACCACCCCGGCAAAGGGATTATGCCTCATTCCCAAGCGGGGATGCAACATCATGAATTGTGAAACGGCAAGAATTCTAAAGGTGACTAATAATGATGGGATCCATCCACTCAGTTGGACAGTGCCGAGGAAAAGTGATGCCTTCCAAGATGATATTTTCCCAGATTGCGTCGGTGCGATCCCGGCGCATAATGCGGATGAATGGGCAGAGGGATCGAAAAAGTTGCCGAGTAGGATGAGCTTGAATCCAGCGCTGGCGGGGAAGAATGGTGGAGGAGGGAAAATGAAATTGAAAACTGTGGCGAGTGTGAGTAGAGAGTTGAAGGCAGCGAATGTGAGAATTCAGTATTTGGAGAAAAAATTGAAGGATTGTGGGATTGATGTCGAACAAGAGATTATGAAATGATGAAGATTCGGCAATCTAGTAATGGCAGCGAAATAATGACAATGCCATTCTAATAAATTCAAGCTTGATAACAGAATATACTAAGCTTGAAGACAATATCATTATTCATTATGATGAAGGAAAGAGAGAGAAAATCAATGGTTTCAGAATTCCATATTTCTAAGCATTGGTCAGTATTGATTCTATTGAGGCTTGATCTACATTCATATACATGCATTCGTTACATTGAAATATAGATACACCAGTGGGAATACAATATGTGCTTTGAACTTATATAATCAGGAAGAACAGAATTCTTTCCAAACTTGAACAAAAACTTCATCATTGATTGACCCGTTTGCTTCACCGATCGTCCATTCGAATTTAGCGCGAAAGCCAGCTTTGAATGCTGCATCAGACTCAGGAATCTCCTTCAGTCGAGTGAACATATTGAAACCCGTACTTTTCGCCACCTTATCTCGTGCTTCAATGCAATTTGCATATGGCTTCTTGATGTAGACATGAATCATATTTGTCTGAGGTCTGGCCGGATCAAAAGATCCAATACGCGAGAAATCTGTTTCAGATTCAATCTTCTTTGTCACTTCCTGTAGCTTCTCGAACTTCTGCTCAAAAGTCAGTGAATTGCCATGTGGGCCAATTGTATCAGTGCATAGTGCGTGACGATTGTATCCTGCCCAGCACGAGACTGCATATGGTAGAAGTGAATACAAATTGCCACCAAATCTTCTGAGCCAAATTCTAGCTTCGTCGCAAAATTCAGTTGAACCCATGAGCATAGCTCCAGATATGGAACCTAATCCTTTATAAAAAGATATGTAGACCGAGTCGAAGGGATCTGCGAGCTCCTTCAGGCTTTTACCATAGCCAGCAGAAGCTTCAAATATCCTTGCACCATCACAATGAAACTTGATTCCCTCTTTTTTGCAAAGTGCACTGATGGACAATACTTCTTCCCATGGTGTTAACTTTCCTCCAAGTTCTCGGTGGGGCAATTCCAAGAAAAGAGAAGATGGTCCGAGTTTTACCGAGCTACTGCTGGTACCTTGATTTTCTTTCTTTATAGCGTTCACGACATCTTGAAATCGCATAGGAGGAACGGGAAAGCCAGCATCGGTTGGTCTAGTGTCAATCTCAATCGCATCCATACCGACAAGTTTTGAGTAACTGCTTTCCTCCCACAAAAGCAAATGAGAAGTGTGATGGCACATGAAACGTCCGCCTACTGCAGCATTATGTTTGGAGTTTTCTCGTCCATCGTGTATGAGTAATGCTATATTTTGAGCCATCACACCCGACGGCATAAAAATTGCATCATCTTTGCCGAATTTAGTTGCTACCTCTGCTTCGAATTTCCTAATGTATGATGAATTTGCATCTTGGAAAAAAATGGAATAAATTTATGAGATATATTATAGTATGGTAAATAGATTCGAAGCATATAAATTTTGGATGTTGATGCAGATATTTGATTTCACCACATAAAACGCACCTGCAGCAAAATCCCCATAGATGTCAAACGAATCAATCCCCAACTCTTCACATGAGGTGGCGAGAGAACGCATAGTTTCTGCGGGGCTTAATACCCGGTGTGGGCTTTGTAGATCTACAATTATCCTATCACCTTTTAGCTTTTCCCCGTTCTGATGTTTCGCAGCAAACGCACTAGTCATTGATGCTGATGACATGACTTGCATACATGAACATATCCATATGCCTGTATAGTAATGATACATGTGCACTAGCTAGTCTGTAGCGATTTTTTAATCAAGTAAAATAGAATACAGAATACATACGTGTCTGCTTTAAACTGCTTTAAAACGTAATTCGCCATTTTTCCTATTAACCTAACACAGAGCTAACGGCAATCAGCAGTAGAACCCAAAAAAATTCAAACACTTCGCTGATTTTTTATGCTTTGTCTATTTTAATAAAATATTTTTGTTACAGCATACTACTCTGCATTGAATACGTGTACATCTGTTGTGTTTACTCAGCTAGTAATTCCTCGACTGTTGGCGCAGATATGAGTTCGTCCTGTTCACTAGAATTGCGAGTTTCGGTTAAGAGTTTCGATTCCAATTCTTGCTTTTCTCTAATGATCTGGTTCAGCTTTTTCTTCAAATCCGCATTTGTACTTTCATGTTTTTTAGAATCATCCAACAGCGACAATATGGCAGCGTTGCTATCATGAAGTCTAGAGCGGAGATTCTCAGTTGTTGCCTTATTGGACTGTTCTAAAGAAGATATAATCATTTTTGCTTCGGCAAGGTTTTCCGAGTTCTTTTTGGCTTCTTCCTCGGCTGCTTCCTTGCCGTCTCTCAACGATGCACACATTTCATTAACTTTTGTATCGTCATGAGGTTCTTGGATGGGAATAGCCATGTGTACACTAGTGTCGTCGTCCTCTAGATCGCTCTCGTCTTCAGAGATATAGCTAATAGACGTCTCATTCAAAGTCGAATGGAGGACTTTCAATTCTTCCTCCCTCTCCTGAAGAAGTTTCCTTTTAAGAGTATACTTTCCTTGCAGGGATGCGAGCTCTATCCCCAGTACAGCTGTTTCTTGATCTTTCTCTGTTCGCAATTCATCAATATTTTTGCAGATCCGATCATTCTCTGCACGTTGCCTACTGAGGCTCCGTTCTAGGAGTTGTTCCTTTGGACTTGCACCAACGCTGAAATCAAAAGGAGCAATGGATGTCGACCCATTGATTCCCAATACATTTGTCTCCAGCAAACAAAGAATCATGTTAACTTTTCCTTCAATTGCGACAATCATGAAAGACCCATCCTGGTCGCAACAGTGGCGTAGTTTGCTGAGAAGATCCAGTTCATCGCGGAGCTGCTCTTTCAAATCTAGAATTGCCAGAGAGGCTGTTCCTTCAGTGTCTGATGTTTCTTGCATCAAAGACATGATGCGGTTGGAGCGTTCAAGTGCGATCTCTGTCTCTCGAACTTTGGTCTTTAGCGCAAGTTTTTCTTCCTTCATTTCAATGACTTCGATTTGTAAGAGATGCAATTTCGCTTCGAGCTGACTGAACTGTTGCGCCATTTCATTTGACTGATGCTTGTTGTCTTTCATAGACTCGTCAAGCAAAACCTGAACACCACAAAGTTCCTTTTCTAGGATATGCTCTCTGGCGTGTACCTTCTTGGCAGTTTTTAGCACTTCTGCTGTTGCTTTTGCTTGTGATTTGAAGATCTCAATTTCGGATTCCATCACTGAACATTTATTTTCCAGCAATTCCTTTTCATTCAATAGTACAGTGATTGTATTTTCTGTTTGAATAATTTCTGGAAGCAAAGCATCCTTTTCCTCTTGACTCTTCTGTACAATATTTCTTAGTTCTGATATCTGTTCCTGCATTTCATGATATTTCACTTCAAATTCCTTCTTCGCTGTCACTGCATTTTCTTCAAGTTCCTCCTTTTCTTTCTGGAGATCTTGAAGCTGTAAGAGAACCATTTCATCAGGACTTTGGACATCCTTGCTGAGCTGCTGTTCAAGATCTTGAATAGTCTCATTAGCGACATCTAGTTCCTGCTCAAGCTTCTCCACATTCCTAGCATGATCCGTTGGTTCTCTATCCTTGAGCTTACGCTCCGCATCCAAGTACCTCGCCGCTTTCTCGTGCAATACTGACAATTCATTCCCATCAATAGTCACAATATTGTGACTCAAAGCATCATATGATGGGTCCAGCTTCTGTTTGAGCAAAACATTTTCAGCACCCATACTGTCTAGCCTAGCAGCAAAATCACTCACTGCCGCCTCCTTTTCCGAGGTCAAATCGACCATTACCCTTCTAAGCGCTGAAATCGCATTATCATTCTCCAATAGAATATCCTTCTTTTCAGACAATAGAGAGCACCGCGCTTGTTCAGTCTCCTTCAATTTTCTCTTTAGATCAGTATATTCCACCAAACTTGATTTCTGATCATCAGCTACCATTTTCAGCATTCCTTCCAGTGCACACTTATTTTTGACAGATTCTTTGGCAATCAGGAGCTCATTCTGTAATTCTTGCAAGTTACTCTGTTTCTCCTCCAGAATTGCCACCATTTCTAACTCCCCCTGTTGCAAATCTTGATTGGTCTCCTCCAGTTCATCCTTCAAATTTTCAATCATGGTAAAATGTTCCCGATGGGAAGTTTCAAAAGCTGCCTTGACCCGATCGACAAATTCCTTTTCACCATCAGATAATTTGATGTAGGCCTCATTAATCTCATCGTGTGCGCTTGCCTCATCCTCACCAGTGAAGATGCTATCTTCTACCACTTGCAGTAAGTGATGGAGGGAGTTAAGGCTGGGATCGACCACTGATTCAAATAAAGCACCGAGACGTGATTTAGGCGTCGTGGAGTTCTCTGTGTTCATGATGTTATTGGGATCAAATATTCCCGGTGCCAAAGAAGGACTATTCTCCGCCGAATCCATTGTATGCGTAGGAGGCGTTTGTTTCATCTGCTCAAAGCGTAACCTCTGCAGAGGAGTAAGAGAACTTCTCTGCTTCTCCAACGTATTCCCCATGGGTGTATTCATGGGAGATCCATCATTATTCGCAGGCGAAAGGCTCATTGCCGATCTAGCTGACACGGCATTCGAGGCCAATTCTGTATTCTCCTTCTTATAACGATCCCTCTCAGTCTCAACGATTTCAAATCTTTCCGTCAAAGAATTAATGTTGATCACCTTCTCTTTCAACTGTTGAGCAATCTTGTTCACCTTGGCATCATTCTTTTTCCTCAATCTGGAAATCTCTTGATCTTTCCTTCTCTTGAAATCATCCATTGCCCGTTTTTGCTCTAACGACTCCATGGTCCTGACCGCCCTCTCCATTTTAGCCGTAGCCGCCATTTCATCCATTGGCATCTCTTCATCCGAGGACATTGCGGGACTGCTAACATCGGCAACATTCACATGATGGAAGGAAGTAGGAGCTGCCAGATGCAATTGTCTAAATTTATTAGTGAATTCTTTCACCAGGGCTTTTTCGCGTGAATGGGAATCGCGAAGTTCTTTCTGCAGGGAGGAGATTGTTTCAGGGTCTTCTTTGCTGCTGGAATTGGTCGTCTGATGAGAAGCTTTTGATTGTGATTTCTGCTTGGATTTATTCTTGGAGGAGGAGAGGAAATTTCCATCTGAGAGGAAGAAGTCATCTTCGGTGGCGCAGGCATGATTCATGAAGTCCATGTCCATCCTTATCTTGGGGAACGCCATGGGATTAATATTGCTAGCTACTAGGAGTATCGTATCGAAGGTTGAAGGGTTGACTTGCTACTAAAATGCAATGTACCCCAAATGCAGGTTCCAATTATTTGCTCCTATAAGCCTTTTTGATTGATGAGAAATCTTCAGTAGTCTTGATTGATTAGCTTTCGGTTCTTAGGTGGACTATCACACTAATGTTGGAGGACGCAATGGCGCAAGGTGTGCAATGCTGATGTCTGCGATGGGCGATTGTGGCAGTCGTTTGGCGTTGCTCTAAGGTCGGTGCTACTTCGTTCTCTTTCACACTTTTTTGGAAGACAAGACTGACGCTAAATTATTCGATTCTAATATTCAAAGCTAAATAGCCTTCTTATTGTCTAAATACCTCACACTTTTTACTTTTTGGCTTCAGCGTTCAGCGTCTAAAAGATCTCATCCCTTCATGTTATATGATAAATATTTACCAGCAACAAAGGAACCACTTTGGTCTGGTCATATTAAGCTGGTGCTGGTGACAAGTGGCCAAAGACGAGGAAGCAACAGAACAAAAGATCGGGGGTATGGATAATAGTTGTCAAGGGTTAGCCCAAATGGAATGCATGTTGTTGACGTATATATTTACATGTGTTGGGTATTTAAGACAGTTAAAAATATGCAATACAAATCTACTTTCGAGCAGCTTTGTTATGGAATACTGTGAGTACATTTGGTTATACTTAAACACTTGGCGCTTGTGACGGAAGCAGCGAAGGCTCGTCAGATGGTGATACGCTTGGTCCATCTGATGGAAGCAGCGAAGGCTCGTCAGATGGTGATACGCTTGGTCCATCTGATGGAAGGATCGAAGGCTCGTCAGATGGTGACACGCTTGGTCCATCTGATGGAAGGATCGAAGGCTCGTCAGATGGTAATTCGCTTGGTCCATCTGATGGAAATACACTTGGTTCCTGCGATGGAAGCAGCGAAGGCTTGGAAGAAGGTGTCTTTGAAGGCTCGTCCGAAGGGATAATAGCAGTCGGTGCATTTGATGGACTGCCCGTTGAAGTTGGTACAGCTGTTGGATTGCCCGTACTCGGTGTAGTTGTTGGACTATTCTTTGAAGATTTAGAGCTCTTGGAATACAACTTCGTGCTCTTGGCAGCTTTTGAGCTTTTGGTAGACTTTGACTTTGAACTTTTGGTAGACTTTGATTTTGAGCTTTTTGTAGACTTTGACTTTGAGCTTTTGGTAGACTTTGATTTTGAGCTCTTGATAGCCTTTGATTTTGAGCTTTTTGTTTCGCGACGACGAAGATTCCCGGTTTCAGCTCCATGATTGGAATTGTCGTAGCTAGAAAAGAGATCTACATGATGAATAGCTGCAACTGTGTGTAGATCGATCGTAAAGCATAAAAGACAGGAAAGGGCCATTCCTACACCATTGATACCAACAACTTTAAAATTCATATTCTATTTTGTAAGATGGAAAGAAAATGAAAGTCAGTTTGCCATTCACGATGCATCCAACCTCTTTAAACGCAATATATTGAACAATGCATTTATCAATACCACTTACATTTGCTTGCGAAATTACGTGTTGGGTTTTGTTGACTTTCTATTTGCGTCGATTTGATGGACCTAATTAATTATTTATGAGTTTAGCTGGTGGTGGATGCTGTTGTTGTGGTTTGTGGAGGTGTGGTACAGTTTCTGCAGTTTTATTCGTACTGTCATTTAGTCGTGAATTATAGTATTATATGTCAGTTCCAAGAAATTGGACGTTCAAGGTGCGGTACAGATTTTGTGTACTCATTTTCCGAAAAAGAATACTAAATAGTCAGGTATTCGT